>Ga0210405_10000179_pt1 | contig 89717 bp, 42 predicted proteins | sample IncBWH11MmetaG_FD_155492 | JGI IMG/M metagenome (GOLD analysis project Ga0210405, IMG submission 155492) | Forest soil microbial communities from Barre Woods Harvard Forest LTER site, Petersham, Massachusetts, United States - Inc-BW-H-11-M | ecosystem: Environmental > Terrestrial > Soil >... | reverse complement strand
GGAGGAGAGAAGGAGGAAGGAGAGAGGGAGGAGGGAGAGAGGAAGGAGGGAGAGAGGCAGGAGGGAGAGAGGCAGGAGGGAGAGAGGCAGGAGGGAGAGAGGCAGGAGAGTACAGAGAGGCAGGAGAGAACAGAGAAGAAGGAGCAGGAGAGTACGGAGAGGCAGGAGAGAACAGAGAAGAAGGAGCAGGAGCGAACGGAGTGGCAGGAGAGCATCGAGAAGGCAAAGAGTACAGAGAAGGCGGAGAAAGCGGCGCGGCCGGAGAGAACGGCGCAGGTCGCCGGGCGGCCGACGGCTGGTGGGTGCGCGGCGTCGAGTGGCATCCCGAGAACCTGCTCGCCCTGCCGGAGCAGATGGCGCTCTGGCGCGACTTCGCCGCCGCCGTAGCGAATGCCGGCAGCGGTGGCCGAGTTGGCCACGGCAACCACGGCAGCCGCGGCGCCAACATCGCCAGCGAGCCTTGCCGGCACCTTTGAAGAGGGAGCCGCCGGCGCTCGACCCTGACGCCGCGGCGCCCCATCCGACCATGCCATCGATCGTCGCCACGCGCCACGGCCGCACCGCGACCCTGGTCCTCGACCGGCCGCCGCTCAACGTCCTCGACCTGGAGGCGCTGGCAGCCTTGCGGGAGGCGATCGGCGAGCTGGCGCGCGACGGCGAGCTCGCGGTCGTCTTCCTGCGCGGCGCCGGCGGGCGGGCCTTCTCGGCCGGCACCGCCGTCCAGGACCATGCGCCCGAGCGACTACCCGCGATGCTCGCCGCGGTCCGCGAGGCCGTCGTCGGGTTGCGCGAGGTGCCGGCGATCACCGTCGCGGCGGTCGCCGGCCATTGCCTCGGGGGCGGCATGGAGCTGGCGATGGCCTGCGACCTGGTCATCGCCACCGAGGACTCCCGCTTCGGCCAGCCCGAGGTGGACCTCGGCTGCTTCCCGCCGGTGGCGGCGGCGCTCTATCCGGCGCGCCTCGGCGCCGGCCGCACTCTGGAGCTCCTGGCCACGGGCCAGCCGCTGACGGCTGAACGGGCAGCGGAGCTGGGGCTGGTCCAGCGCCTGCTACCCGCGGGCGGCCTGGACGACGGTTGTGCGCGGCTCGCCGCGGAGCTCGGGAACAAGAGCGCGCCGGTGCTGCGTCTGATCAAGCGCGCGGTCATCGCCGGCCGCGACCTGCCGTTCGCGGAGGCGATGGCGGCCGCCGAGCGCCTCTACCTCGACGAGCTGGCCCCGCTTGCCGACATGCGCGAGGGCGTCGCCGCCTTCCTCGAAAAACGGCGGCCCGAATGGCGGCACCGTTGAGGAGAAAATGAAAGCGGCGGCCCGAATGGCGGCGCCGTTGGCGAGAAATGGCTTTCCGCGAGAGGGCAGGGGCGTCCCCTTCCCTGCCCCCTCTCTGCGAGCGGGCGGTCGGAGGGTGGGATGGTAGGGCCGCGGAGCAAGCTGTCCGAGGACGGCGCCCGGCGACAGGGCGTTAGTGGCGCGAAGCGGCCCGCCGGGCGCCGCCCGCAGGATCAGCTTGCCTCCGTGTGCCCGGCGGGGCCTCGCCGAGGATCTCCGCTGCACCGAATTGCATGCTTCGAGGGTCGCCCGCCGGGCGGCGCCAACCAGAACCAACCGGCTTGCACCAAGCGGCTTGACCGGCTGCGACCGGACAAGGAGATCGCCGATGGCTGAAACGATCCTTTTGGAGCGGGAGGGCCGGGTGGCCATCCTGACCGTCAACCGCCCCGACAAGATGAACGCCCTCAACGAGCAGGTGCGCACCGAGGCGCTGGCGGCACTGGCCGAGATCGAGCAGGACGACGGCGTCGGCGTGGTGGTCATCACCGGCGCCGGCGACAAGTCGTTCATCGCCGGCGCCGACATCGGCGAATTCGCCGGCCGCAAACCGTTCGATCAACGGTACGCCATGCGCAGCCCTCGCGTCTTCGACATCATGGCCGGCTTCCCGAAACCGGTGATCGCCATGATCAACGGCTTCTGCCTCGGCGGCGGCTGCGAGCTGGCGCTGTCCTGCGACCTGCGCGTCGCCTCCGAGAAAGCCCGCTTCGGCCAGCCCGAGATCAACCTCGGACTGATCCCGGGCGGCGGCGGCACCCAAAGGCTGTCGCGCCTCGTCGGCCTCGGCCACGCCATGCGGCTGATCCTGACCGGCGACATGATCGGCGCCACCGAAGCCCGCGAGCTCGGGCTGGTGGAAATGGTGGTGCCGCACGACGAGCTGCGCGCCCGCACCCTCGAGCTGGCGGCGAAGATCGCGTCCAAGAGCCCGCTCACCGTGCGCATCGCCAAGGAGGCGGTGCGCGCCAGCCAGCGGCTGGCCATCGACGACGGCATCCTCTACGAACGCGACCTGTTCTGCCTCTGCTTCTCCTCCGCCGACAAGGAGGAGGGCGTCAGCGCGTTCCTCGAAAAGCGACCGGCGAAATGGCAGGGGAGGTAACCATGGACGACCTCTTGGCACTGCGGCGTGAGTTCCCGATCCTCGAGCGCACCACCTATCTGATCAACAACTCGCTGGGCGCGATGCCGCGCGGCGTCCACGACGAGCTGGCGACCTATGCCCGCGAATGGGAAGAGCGCGGCGTGCGCGCCTGGCACGAAGGCTGGTGGGAGATGTCCGCCAACACCGGCGACCTGCTGGCGCCGCTGCTTGGCGTCGGCCCCGGCGAGATCGCCATGCATCAAAACGTCTCGGTGGCGGCGGCGGTCTTCCTCTCGTGCTTCGACTACCCTGCCGAACGCAATCGCATCGTCTACACCGAGCTCAACTTCCCGAACGTGATGTACCTGATGGAGGGCGAGCGGCGCAAGGGCGCGGAAGTGGTGGTGGTGCCCTCCGACGACGGCATCGGCGTACCGACCGAGCGCCTGCTCGCCGCCATCGACGAGCACACCCGGCTGGTGCCGGTCTCCCACACCCTGTTCCGCAGCGCCTTCGTCCAGGACGCGGCCGCCATCGCCCGCCGCTGCCGCGAGGTCGGGGCGGTGCTGCTGCTCGACGTCTACCAGTCGGCCGGCGTGCTGCCGCTGGAGCTCGCGGCCTGGGGCGTCGACGCCTCGGTCGGCGGCTCGGTCAAATGGCTCTGCGGCGGTCCCGGCGCCGGCTTCCTCTGGGTTCGCCCCGACCTGGCGCGCGAGCTGCGGCCGGCCCTCACCGGCTGGCAGGCGGACGAGGAGCCGTTCGCCTTTCGCACCGGCGCCGTCCGGCTGGCCGACACCCCCTGGCGCTTCCTCAACGGCACGCCGAACATCCCGGCGCTCTATGCCTGCCGCGCCGGCTATCGCATCGTCGCCAGCGTCAGCACCAAGCGGATCCGCGAGCGCTCGCTGGCGTTGACCAGCCACCTGATGGCGGCCGCCGAGGAGGCCGGCTTCGAGGTGCGCACGCCGCGCGATCCGGCGCGGCGCGCCGGCACCGTCTCGGTGTGGCACGAGCAGGCGGAGCGTCTATGCCAGGAGATGCTGGCCCGCGAGGTCATGTGCGACTTCCGGCCGCGCGCCGGCATCCGGCTGTCGCCGCACTTCTACAACACCGAGCAGGAGTGCGACCACGCCATCGCCACGCTGGCGGAGCTGGTTCGAGGCAAGTGAAGACTGCCCGCGCCGAGGGGGCGGGGCATCGCGGGCGATGGGGGGCGAAGCGGTGACTCGAATTCGGCTGCAGGATGCACTTGGATAAGTAGGAGCAGTTTGCCTTGGCGGACCGTAGGAGGCCGAAACGTAAAGTCGCGTTATGTTCTGTGTTTGCGGAATTGCGGAGCGGGTTGGGGGTAGAGCTTGCGATTCAGAGGTTCTCTGGCGTCCGCCGCGGCAGTGTCGGCGTGCCTGGTGGCGATCGTCGCGCTGTTCGGGCGCCGGATCGAGCCGCGCCTCGAGGAGGTGCTGCTCGCCGGGCTGTGCGCGACGCTGCTCGCCTCGCTGGCCACCTGGCTGGCGGTGGAGCGCATCTCGGTGCCCTTGCGGCGGCTGGCCGAGACGATGTCCGCGATGGCCCAGACCGCGAAGCGCGGCCAGCTCGAGAGCAGTTTCCCCAGCGCCGGCGGCAACCAGGACGTACGCCTCATCGAGGAGACCTTCCGCGCCCTGCTGGTATCGCTCGAAGAATCCCAGCGGGCGCGGGAGCGCTCGTATGTCGAAGCGGTGGGAGCGGTGGTCACCGCCGCCGACGCCCGCGACCACGAGACCACCGGCCACTCCTTCCGGGTCGCCCTCTACGCCATGGCGATGGCGCGCTCGCTCGGCCTGCCGCCGGACCAGCTCAAGGCGATCGAGTGGGGCTCGCTGCTGCATGACGTCGGCAAGATGGCGGTGCCCGACGGCGTGCTGCGCAAGCCGGGGCCGCTCACCGCCAACGAGTGGCACATCATGAAGCAGCACCCCACCTGGGGCTTCGACATGCTGGCCGAGGTGAGCTTCCTGCAGCCGGCCGCCGTCGAGATCGTCTACAGCCATCACGAGCGATGGGACGGCCAGGGCTACCCGCGAGGCATCGCCGGCGAGCAGATCCCGCTGGCCGCCCGCATCTTCGCGGTGGCCGACACCTACGACGCGATCACCTCCGACCGCCCCTACCGGCGCGCCCGCGGCCACGCCGCCGCCATTGCCGAGCTGCGACGGGCGGCCGGAGAGCAGCTCGATCCGGCGATGGTCGACGCCTTCCTCGGCCTCTCCGAGCTCGAGCTGCGGCAGCTCACCGACCGCTGCCGCAACGTCCATCCGGGCCTCAGCCTCCCCGACGACCTGCTCGATGCGCTGGCCAACCCGAGCGCGCCGCCGGCCGCCGAGGCGTTGCAGGGCTGACCCCCGGCTGCCCCCCGCCCCCCCGCCGCCGCCGCTACGGGATCCCGTAACGCCGGCGCTTCTCCCACAGGGCTTTGCGGCTGATGCCGAGGAGGGTGGCGGCGCGCCCCTGGTGGCCCCTGGTGTAGGCGAGGGCGGCGCGGATCTGCTGCTGCTCGATCTCGAGGAGGGAACGGGGCGGGGTGGCGGCAGGTGGCGCCGGGGAGTCGGGCAGGACGAGCGCCGGCGGCGGATCGATCGCCGCGACCCCCGCCAGGATCAGGGCGCGCTCGAGGACGTTGCGCAGCTGGCGCAGGTTCCCAGGCCAGGGATGGTCGGCCATCCAGGCGCGCGCGGCCGGCGCCAGGGTCAGGCCGGGACGTCCGAAGCGCTCGCCGAGGTCGGCCATCATGTCGTCGAGCAGCACCGGCAGGTCCGCGCCGCGCCGGCGCAGGGGCGGCAGGCGGAAGGCGATCACCTCCAGGCGGTAATAGAGGTCGGCACGGAAGGCCTCTCTCGCGACCCGCTCGGTGAGGTCCTCGGGGCCGATGGCGACGAAGCGCACGTCGGCGGCGGTCTCCTCGCCGCCCAGCGGCGCGTAACGGCGCTCCGCCAGCAGCCGCAGCAGCTTGGGCTGGCTGGCGAGCGGCAGCTCCTCGACGTGGTCGAGCACCAGGGTGCCGCCGGCGGCCCGCGCCACCCGGCCCTCGCTGGCGGCGGCGGCGCCGGTGAACGCGCCGGGGCGGTAGCCGAAGAACTCGCTCTCGAACAGCGCGCTGGGCAACGCGCCCGGATCCACCTCGACCAGCGGCGCGGCCGCCCGCCGGCTGGCGGCGTGCAGCGCCCGCGCCAGGCTGGAGCGGCCGGTGCCGGGCTCGCCCAGGATCAGCACCGGCGCGTCGGTGGGCGCCGCGTTCTCGATGCCGCGCAGGCAGGCGGCAAGCGCCGGATAGTCGCGCAACAGCCGGGGCAACGACAGCGGGGCCGGAACGGACGGCGCGGACGGCGGGGTCAAGAGCGGAAGGCGGCGGTCACGTCCGGAGCGTCACCCCACAGGCGCTCGAGGGCATAGAACCGGCGGGGCTCCTCCTGGAAGACGTGGACGACGAGGTCGCCGTAATCGAGCAGCACCCACTGACCGCGGTTGTAGCCTTCGACGTGCAGCGGACGGGCCTGCTCGCCGCGCAGCCGCTCCTGCACCGCATCGGCCACCGCCTGGACCTGGCGCTCGCTGGCGCCGCTGCAGATCAGGAAATAGTCGGTGAAGTCGCTCACCTTCTCGAGGTGCAAGACCTTGAGATCGATCGCCTTGCGATCCTCGGCGGCAGCGACGGCTTCGCGGACTTTGGCGGCGGTGTCGGGGCGCGGCTGGTGCTGGGCCTTCATCGATACAGGTTGTACTTGTGCACAAAGTCTACCACCAAATCCGGCATCGAGCCGGCGGGCGGGCGCTCGCCGCGGGCCAGGATCTGGCGCAGCCGGGTGGAGGACACCTCGACCGCCGGCCGATCCACCATCAGCACCCGATCGCTGCCGGCGAGCGCCGTCAGCTCGGCGAGCTCCGGCCGCGCCCGGCTGTCGCCGGCGTCCGGCGCCGTTGCAGTCCCTGGCGCGAGTTCGGCGAGGTCCCATCCCGGCCGCGACAGCACCACCAGCCGCGCCGCGGCGGCGATCTCGCGCCAGCGCACCCAGTGCGGCAGCTCGCGGAAGGAATCGCTGCCGATCAGCAGGTGCAGCTCGGCGGCTGGCAGCAGGCGCTGGAAGTGCTCGAGGGTCTCGGCGGTGTAGGCCGGACGGTCCAGCGTCAGCTCGTAGGCCGAGGTCTCGAGGCCTTCCTCGTGCAGCAGGGCGATCTCGACCATGGCGTAGCGCGCCAGCGGCGGCGCCAGCCGGCGCCCCGGCTTGTGCGGCGGGATCGCCGTCGGCAGGTAGATCACCCGTTCCAGGCCGAGCCGGCGCCGCGCCTCCCGCACCGGGTCGAGATGGCCGCGGTGGATGGGATCGAAGCTGCCGCCGAAGAGGCCGATCTTCATGGCCGGCTCAGCCTCTGGCCGAGCGCCGCCACCAGCGCTTCGACTCCCTGGTGGGTCGCCGAGCTGAAGGCCAGCCATTCGAGCCCCCGAGCGGCGGCGGCACGCGGCAGCTCGGCCAGGCGCTCCGGCAGGGCGGCGTCGAGCTTGCTGCCGGCGATCAGCCGCGGCCGCAGCAGCAGGCCGGGATCGAAGGCGCCCAGCTCGCGCTCGACGACGGCGAGGTCGGCTGCCAGGCCGCCGGCGCCCGCCGGCGCCTCGCCGCCGGGTTGGGAGAGATCCACCAGGTGGAGCAGCACCCGGCAGCGCTCGACGTGGCGCAGGAACTGGATGCCCAGCCCGGCGCCCTGTGCCGCGCCGGCGATCAGCCCCGGCAGGTCGGCGATCACGAACGGCTGCGCCAGCGGGCCGTCGGCCACCACGCCCAGCTGCGGCACCAGCGTGGTGAAGGGATAGTCGGCGATCTTCGGGCGCGCCGCCGAGACGACGCTGATCAGCGTCGACTTGCCGGCGTTGGGCAGGCCGACGACGCCGACGTCGGCGAGCAGCTTGAGCTCCAGGCGGAGGCGCCGGTCCTCCCCTTCCTGGCCCGGCTCGAACTCGCGTGGCGCCTGGTGGGTAGGCGTCGCGAAGTGGGCGTTGCCCCGCCCACCGCGCCCGCCAGCCGCCACCAGCAGGCGCTCGCCGTCCGCAAGGATCTCGCCGAGACGGGCACCGCTGTCGCGCTCGTAGACCTCGGTGCCCGGCGGCACCGGGATCTCGAGATCGGGACCGCTGCGGCCGGTGCGGTTGGAGCCCTCGCCATGGCGCCCGCGCTCGGCGGGATAGATGGATGCGAACTGAAGATGGTAGAGGGTGTTGCGGCGCGCCTCGCCGACCAGGCGGACGCTGCCGCCGTGGCCGCCGTCGCCGCCGGACGGGCCGCCCCTCGGCACGTATTTCTCCCGCCGGAAGGCGACGCAGCCATTGCCGCCTCGCCCGCCGCGGACGTGGATGGCGGCTTGGTCGAGAAAGATCAAGGTAGGGTGCCCCGATAAGCCGGCAAAGGGCGGCGCGATGTCTGGACGGTGGGACGGTGGGGCGGCGGCAGCCGCCCCGGAGGCACCGCGGGGAAGCTACTGCGCGGCGGCGTGTTCCGGAGCCGCGTTCTCCGCGGGTACCGCGGCGGCGCCCGCTGCCGTGGCGCCAGCCGGTGCCACGGTGGCACCATCGGCCGGCATCACGTGCACGAAGGTGCCGCGCCGCCCGCGGTTCTGGAACTTCACCACGCCGCCCTGTTTGGCGAACAGGGTGTCGTCCTTGCCGCGGCCGACGTTGACGCCGGGGAAGAAGCGGGTGCCGCGCTGGCGCACGATGATCGAGCCGCCGTTCACCTGCTCGCCGCCGAAGCGCTTGACCCCGAGGTGCTGCGCGTTGGAGTCGCGGCCGTTGCGGCTCGAGCCCTGCCCCTTCTTGTGTGCCATGGTGACGTCCTCTGCTGTTGTCGTCGTTGCCTGCGGTTGCGGATCAGGGGTGCCGGGGCTACGGCAGCTGGATCTCGTCGATGCGCACCCGGTGCAGATGCTGGCGATGGCCGCGCGTTTTGCGCTGGGTGTTGCGGCGCTTGTGCTTGAACACTCGGATCTTCGGCCCCAGCGACACGCCCAGCAGCGAGGCGGTGACCAGCGCCCCCTCGACCAGCGGCGCGCCGATGTGCGGCGCCGCCTTGGCGGAGCCGGAGCCGGCCTTTTCGTCCGCCGATGCCGCCGATGCCGCCGCGACACCGCCGACCGCCAGCACTCGCTCGAAGCGCACCGCGGTGCCCTTCTCGGGGGTTTGGGGGGGCTGGACGTTCTCTCCGTCCAGGGCCAGCGACCCCAGCAGCTCGATGTCGAGCACGTCGCCGGGCTCGACGCGGTATTGCTTCCCACCAGTTTCGATGATCGCGAACATAGACGCACTCTCCAAGGGAGATCCCCCGAACGCGGGGGACGGGAGAAGGTATCACGCGATCCCGCATCCGTCAAACTCGGCGGCGGCGCGGTGGCTCGCTGAGCCGCTACCGGCGGCGCGGTGATGTTCTCTTGCCGCCGGCCGGCCATGCGCCCTGCTCGCCATCGATTAATCTATCTAGTTTGGAAAATTGTTGCTAGCGAATTACACTAGGCATGGTTTGTCGAGATATATCAAATGCTAGCCGATACGCCCAATAGGTATCCGCGCCTACAGGAAAGCGCCTGCCGGGTCCGGCCCGCGCCTGGCGGCGACGCGATCCGCGTTCCGAGCTCGTTCGTCGCTGGCCGGCGGTGAGTCGCAGCCGCATGGGCCCAGCGGTACTGGATCGCGGAGGCCTCCTCCGGCTGCCGCCGCAGGAGCGCCGCCCTGCTCTCGAGGCCTACCTCCGACAGTGCGCGGCGCGCGTGCTCGGAACCGTCGCGGCGATCGTCCCGGCGGGCGAGCCGCTGACCGGACGCGGCCTCGACTCCTTGTCGGCGCTGGAGCTGAAGCACCAGCTGGAGCTCGATCTCGCCGTCGACGTCTCTCTCGAGGATCTGCTCGGCGGCGCCAGCGTCGACGACCTCGCGCACACGATCCTCGCAAACCTCGCCGCGGTCGCCGCCGCAACCGAGGCGCGGACCGCGGACGTTGGCGAGAAGGCGCCTGCCGGTGCGGACGCCTCTCGGCCTCGCCTGTCCCACGGCCAGCGGGCGATGTGGTTCCTGGAGCGGCTGGCGCCGGCGGCCGCCGCCTACAACCTTGCCGCCGCGGCGCGGCTCCCCTGCGAGGTCGACCTGCCCGCGCTGCGCCGGGCGTTCCGCCTGCTGCTCGAGCGGCATGCGGTGCTGCGGACGGCGCTCGCCGTCGAGGACGGCGAGCCGCGGCCGCTGGTGGTCGACAACGCGGTCCTCGACTGGCGGGACGAAGATGCCGCGGCTGCCACAGAGGTCGAGTTGCGCGAGCGACTGTCGGCGGAGGCCCACCGTCCTTTCGATCTCGCACGGTCGCCTCTGCTGCGCCTGCGCCTTTATCGTCGCGGCAACCGCGAGCCGGTGCTGCTGTTCGTCGTGCACCATGTCGCCGCCGATTTCTGGTCGCTGGCGGTGATGGTGCACGAGCTGGGCCGGCTTTACGACGCCGGCCGGGCCGGCCTGCCGCCGGCGCTGCCGCCGGTCGCCGGCACCTGGTTCGACCACGTGCGGCTGCAGGAGGAGCAGCTGGCCGGGCCTCGCGGCGCCGCCCTTTGGGCGTATTGGCAGCAGCGGCTGGCAAACGAGCCGCCGCCGCTCGAGCTGCCGGCGGACCGGCCGCGGCCGGCGGTCCGGAGCTATCGCGGCGCCTCGCTGGTCCGCAGGCTGGCGCCGAGCGCGAGCGGCGCTGCCGAGGCGCTGGCGCGCGGCACCACTCCCTTCGCGGTCGTGCTGGCGGCATTCGCCGCGCTCCTGCACCGTCATACCGGGAGCGAAGACCTCCTGGTGGGGTGTCCCGCAGCCGGCCGCGGCGGCGGTCGCTGGTCGGCGGTGGTGGGCTACTTCGTCAACCCGGTCGTCTTGCGGCTGGACCTCGGCGGCGAACCATCCTTCGCGGCGCTGCGCGAACGGGCGGCACACACCCTGGTCGGGGCCCTCGAGCACCAGGACCTCCCCTTCCCGTTGCTCGCCGAGCGACTGCACCCGGTCCGGGATCCCGCGCGCCCACCGCTGTTCCAGGTGCTGCTCGTCGTGCACCGCTCACTGCAACCCGGCGACGACGGGCTCGAGGGGTTCGCGCTGGGCCTCCCCGACAGCGAGATCATGACGGGTGGGCTGCGCCTCCGCTCGCTGGCGCTCGAGGAGCGGGCCGCCCCATTCGACCTGACGCTCACCCTGGCGCGCCCCGGCGGCCGTCTGGCCGCCGCGCTCCGCTATGACGTCGATCGCTTCGACCGCTCCAGCGTCGAGCGCCTCCTGGGGCATCTCGAGATCTTGCTCGCCGCGGCGGCGACCGATCCTGGCCGGCCGGTGGCGCAGCTCCCATTGCTGAGCCAAGCCGAGCGGCACCAGTTGCTGTGGGAATGGCATTCGGCACCGGGTGGGCCGCCCCACGCGGCCGGTCTTTACGAGCTGGTCCTGGCGCAGGCGCGCCGGACGCCGCGGGCGGTGGCGCTGGTTCATGGCTCGGTGCGACGGACCTACGCCGAGCTCTGCGCCGACGCCGCGGCGCTGGCGGCGCGGCTGCGCGGCATCGGCGTCGGTCCCGAAGTCGCCGTCGGCATCGCCATCGAGCGCAGCCCGTCGATGGTGGTGGCTTTGTTGGGGACGCTGGCGGCAGGCGGCGCCTACGTCCCGCTGGACGTCGCGGCGCCGTCCCAGCGGCTGTCCTGGATCCTCGCCGAGACCGCCGCGCCGGTGGTGCTGACCCAGGAGCGGCTGCTGGCCAGACTGCCGCCGTTCGCCGGCCACACCGTCTGCGTCGACCGCGAGATCGCGGCCGAGACCGCGGCCGAGATCGCGCCGGATCTCCCGGCGACGACGCCCGGCAGCCTGGCATACGTCATCTACACCTCGGGATCGACGGGCCGGCCGAAAGGAGTGGCCATCGAGCATCGTGCGGCCGTCGCGCTGGTCGGCTGGGCCTTGCAGGCCTTTCGCCCGGGCGAGCTGGAGGGTGTGCTCGCGGCGACCTCGATCGCTTTCGACCTGTCGGTCTTCGAGATCTTCGTGCCGCTCGCCAGCGGCGGCAAGGTGATCCTTGCCGCCAACGTGCTGGAGCTGCCCTGGCTGCCGGCGGCCGCGGAGGTGACGCTGATCAACACGGTGCCGTCGGCGATGGCGGAGCTGATGCGTCTCGGGCACCTGCCCGTCGCGCTCGCCACGGTCAACCTGGCGGGGGAGGCGCTGCCGCGCGAGCTGGCCGATGCGCTGTGCCGGCACTCCCGGGTGCGGCGCGTCCTCAACCTCTACGGCCCCTCCGAGACCACGACCTACTCGACCTGGGCTGCCATCGGATGCGAGGACCGCCGCGCGCCGGCGATCGGGCGCCCGATCGCCGGCACCCGCGCCCAGGTCCTCGATCGCGCGCTGCAACCGGTGCCGGCAGGCGTGGCGGGCGAGCTCTTCCTGGGCGGCGACGGCGTCGCGCGCGGCTACCTGGGTCAGCCGGCGCTGACCGCCGAACGCTTCGTCCCCGATCCCTTCGCCGCACGGCCCGGCGAGCGCCTCTATCGCACCGGCGACCTGGCCCGCCGGCGCGGCGACGGCACGCTCGAGTTCCTGGGCCGCATCGACCACCAGGTGAAGCTCCGTGGCTTCCGCATCGAGCCGGGCGAGATCGAGGCCGCGCTCCAGGAGCAGCCGGGAGTGGAGCGGGCGATGGTGATGGTGCGCGAGGACCTGCCGGGCGTGCGTCGCCTGGTCGCCTACCTGGTGATGGCGCCGGGAGCCGGGCCGCCGCCCCGCTGGCGCGAGGCGCTGCGTGCGCGGCTCCCGGACTACATGATCCCGGTGGCGCTGGTGCCCCTGCCAGCGCTGCCGCTGACACCCAACGGCAAGGTGGACCGCGCGGCCCTGCCGGCGCCGCCGGCAGCAGGCGGCGAGCGGAGCGAGGGGCCGGCACTGCCCCTGCAGGGGCCGGTCGAGGAAGGGCTGGCAGCGATCTGGGAAGCGGTGCTGGGAGTGGAGCGGGTCGGCGCCGGCGACGATTTCTTTGTCCTCGGCGGGCATTCGCTGCTGGCCGCGAGGGTGGTGTCGCGGATCGCCGCCGCCTTCGGCGTCGAGCTGCCGCTGCGCGTCGTGTTCGAGGCCCCCGCCCTGCGCGGCCTGGCGGCGCGCATCGAGCAAGCGCTGCAACCGAGCGCGGGCGAGGCGCCGCCGCCATCCTCGCCGCCATCCTCCCAGGCGCTGCCGCCGGCGATCCCGCGAGCGCCGCGGAACGTCCCCCTGCCGCTCTCCTTCGCCCAGCAGCGGCTCTGGTTCGTCGAGCAGCTGGCGGACCGCCGGCCGCTCTATCTGCTGCCGCTGGCGCTGCGGGTCTGCGGCGAGTTGGCGGTGAGGCCGCTGGCGGCGGCCCTTGGAGAGGTCGTCCGCCGGCACGAGGTGCTGCGGACGGTGTTCGCCGTCGAGCGGGGGGAGCCGGTGCAGCGCATCCTGGCGGCGTCGGCGTTCCCCCTTTGCCGGATCGATCTCTCGCGGTTGCCGCAGGAGCGGCGGCAGGCGGTCACGGCGGCGCTGGTGGCGGCGGCAGCGGCGCGGCCCTTCGATCTCGACCTGGGACCGCCGCTGCGCGGCGCGCTGCTGATCCTCGGCGCGCGCGAGCACGTGCTGCAGCTGACCCTGCATCACGTCGCCGGCGACGGCTGGTCGACGCGGGTGCTGGCCGGCGAGCTGGCGTCGCTCTATGCGGCGTTCACCGCCGGCCGGCCCTCGCCGCTGCCCGAGCTGCCCATCCAGTACGCCGACTTCGCGCTCTGGCAGCGCCGCTGGCTGACCGGCGAGCGGCTCGAGGCCCTGCTGGCCTGGTGGAAGTCCCGCCTTGCCGGGTTCCCGCCGCTGCTCGAGCTGCCGCTCGATCGTCCGCGGCGGGTGCCGCGCAGCATGCGCGGCAGGCAGCTGCCGGTGAATCTCGCCGCGGCGCCGGCGTCGGCGCTCGCCGCGCTCGGCCGGCAGCGCCGCGCCCGGCCCGGCGATGCCGGGCCGCGTGGAGTGACGCTGTTCATGGTTCTCCTCGCCGCGTTTGCAGCGCTGCTGTCGCGGCTCAGCGGCGCGCAGCGCATCGTGGTGGGAGCGCCGATCGCGGGTCGGCGGCGCCCGGAGACCGAGGGGCTCATCGGCTGCTTCGTCAACACGCTGGCGCTGCCGATCGATCTGACAGGGGCCCCGAGCTTCCTGGACCTCCTGGACCGGGTGCGCGAGACGACGCTCGGGGCCTACGCGCACCAGGACCTGCCGTTCGAGGCGCTGGTGGAAGCGCTGCAGCCGGAGCGCAGCCTCGCCCACGCGCCGCTCGTGCAGGTGGTCCTGGCGCTGCAGAACGAGCCCTTCACCGCGTTCGAGCTGGCCGGCGTGCGCCTCGAGCCGCTCACCGCCGACAGCGGCGTGGCCAAGTTCGACCTGACCCTCTCCCTCACCGAGCCCGCACCGGCCACAGCACAGGGACCGGCCCTCTTGCCGCTCGCCGGCACGCTCGAGCACGACTGCGATCTCTTCGACGCCGCCACGGCGGGCCGACTCTGGCGCCACTTCGCGACCCTGCTCGCGGGCGCCGCGGCCGATCCCGAGCGCTCCTTCGCGGCGCTGCCGCTGCTCGCGCCCGCGGAGCGCCAGCAGCTGCGGGAGTGGAACGCGACCGCGCTCGCCGCCGCGCCGCAGGCCTCGCTCCACACCTGCGTCGCGAGGCAGGCAGCGCTCGCCCCGGATGCGGTGGCGGTGGTCTGGGACGGCCCTGGCGGGACCGCCAAAGTCCTCACCTACGGCCAGCTCGATGCCCGCGCCAATCGCCTCGCCCGCGACCTGCGCCGGCGCGGCGTGGGGCCCGGGGCACGCGTGGGCCTCTGCCTGGAGCGCTCGCCGGAGATGGTGGTCGGCCTGCTGGCCATCCTCAAGGCCGGCGCCGCCTATCTGCCGCTCGACCCTTCCTACCCGCCGGCGCGGCTCCGCTGGATGATCGAGGACGCCCGCCCGGCCGTGATGCTGACGCGGCGTCCGCTGCTGCAGAGCCTCTCCCTGGACCTCGCCGGCCACGGCGTCGAGGCGCTCTGCCCGGAACCCGAGACCGCCGAGACCGGAGAGACTGCCGAGAGCACGGCTGCCGAAACCGGCCCCGACGATCTCGCCTACGTGACCTACACCTCGGGCTCGACCGGCGCGCCGAAGGGTGTCGCCATCCCCCATCGCGCCGTGGTCCGTCTCGTCAAGCAGGCGTCCTACGCCGACTTCGGCCCCGACCGGGTCTGCTTGCAGCTGGCGCCGCTGGCCTTCGACGCCTCCACCTTCGAGATCTGGGGCGCTCTGGCAAACGGCGGGCGCCTGGCGCTCTTTCCGGACCACCTGCCGAACGCCCACAGCTTGGGCGCGGCGCTGGAGCGCCACGGCGTCACCACCCTCTGGCTGACCGCCGGGCTCTTCCACCAGGTGATCGAGGATCTCCACGGCGCCCCCGGCGGCTGGCGCGGCCTGCGCGAGCTGCTCGCCGGCGGCGACGTGCTGTCGCCTTCGCACGTGCGCCGCGCGCTGTCGCTGCTGCCCGGCACCCGGCTCGTCAACGGCTATGGACCGACCGAGAACACCACCTTCACCTGCTGTCACCGGCTGAGCGCGGCTCTCGCGCCCGCCGCCGCGGACGGCGCTCCGGACGCACCGGTGCCGATCGGCAGGCCGATCGCCGGCACCTTCGTCGAGGTGTGGGATCGCCACGGCGAGCGGGTCCCGGTGGGCGTGGCCGGCGAGCTGATGGCGGGCGGCGAAGGCCTCGCCAGCGGTTATCTCGGGCGCCCGGAGCTGACCGCCGAGCGCTTCGTGCCGGCGCCCGGGGGGCGCCTGTATCGCACCGGCGACCTGGTGCGCTGGTTGGCGGACGGCACTCTCGAGCTCCTCGGCCGCCTCGACCGCCAGGTGAAGGTCCGCGGCTTCCGCGTCGAGCCGGGCGAGATCGAGGCGGCGCTCCTGGAGCAGCCCGGCCTGGCGGCGGCGGCGGTGATCATGCGCGAGGACTCGCCCGGCGAGCGCCGCCTGGTGGCGTACCTGGTGCCGGCCATCCCGGACCTGCAGCACGACGCGGTCCGCGCCGCCCTCCGCGCCCGGCTGCCCGCCTACATGGTGCCCGCGGCCCTGGTGAGCCTGGCGGCGCTGCCGCTGACGCCGGCCGGGAAGGTGGACCGCCGGGCGCTGCCGGCGCCGTCCACCACCAGTCCCCCAGGCGAGGCGGTACCCCAGGGGCCGGTGGCAGAGCTGGTGGCCGGCATCTGGTCGCAGCTGCTGCAACGGCAGGCGGTCGGCGCGGACGAGGACTTCTTCGCTCTCGGCGGCCACTCGCTGCTGGCGATGCGGGTGATGGCGCGCCTGCGTGACGCGCTGGGGGTCGAGCTCGCGGTGCGCGAGCTGTTCGAGGCGCCGACCGTGCGCGCCCTGGCGCGGCGGATCGAGGCGCGGCTGGCAGCGACGGCGGACGGAGCCGAATTGCCGCCGCTGCCGCCGCTGCGTCCGGCCTCCCGCCAGGGACCGCTGCCGCTCTCGTCCGGCCAGGAGCGCCTCTGGTTCCTCGACCAGCTCGAGCCGGGCTCCACGGCGCTGCACATCGCCATGGCCCTGCGCCTGCGGGGTCGGCTGGCGCCGCGGCACCTCGCCGCCGCGCTTGCCGAGCTGGTGCGCCGCCACGAATCGCTGCGCACCATCTTCAGCGCCGCGGGCGGCGAACCGCACCAGGTGATCCTGCCGCCGCCGCCACCCTTCCTGCCGCAGATCGACCTCGCGGCTCTCGCGCCGCCCGGCGGCCTTGCCGAGTCATCGCGCCTCGGCGAGGCGGCGGCGCGGCGCCCCTTCGACCTGGCCCGCGGGCCGCTCCTCCGTCCCTGTCTGCTGCGGCTGGGGCCGGCAGAGCACGTGCTGCGGCTCGACCACCATCACATCGTCTCGGACGGCTGGTCGCTGGGGGTGCTGATCCGGGAGCTCACGGCGCTCTACGCGGCGTTCGTGGCCGGCCGGCCGAGCCCGCTGCCCGAGCTGCCGGTGCAGTACGCGGACTTCGCGGTCTGGCAGCGCGCCGGGCTCGCCGGCGAGCGCCTCGACCGGCAGCTCGCCTACTGGCGGCGGACGCTGGCCGGGGAGCCACCGGCCCTCGATCTACCGACCGATCGGCCGCGCCCGGCCCTGCAGACCTTCCGCGGCGGCGAGCGCCGGGCGCTGCTCGCGCCGGACCTGGCGGCGCGCCTGCACGCCCTGGGGCGCGATGAGGGAGCGACGCTGTTCATGATCCTGCTCGCCGCCATCGCGACGCTCCTGGGGCGCTGGAGCGGACAGCAGGACGTGCTGATCGGCGCTCCCATCGCCGGCCGCAGGCTGGTGGAGACGGAAGGGCTGATCGGGTTCTTTCTCAACACCCTGGTGCTGCGCACCGAGCTGGCGGGCGGGCCTTCCTTCCGGCAGCTGCTGGCGCGAGCGCGCGAGGCGACCCTCGGCGCCTTCGCGCACCAGGAGGTGCCGTTCGAGGCCGTGCTCGCCGACGTCCAGCCCGCGCGCGACCTGTCGCGGACGCCGCTCTTCCAGGTCTTCCTGAACCTGCTCAACCTGCCGCCAGCCGAGGTTCGCCTTGCCGACCTCGCCATCGAGCCGCTCACCCCGCGAGAGCTGCCGGCGAAGTTCGACCTCACCTTCTACGTCGCCGATACCGCGGCGGGCCTCGCCTGCGATCTGGTGTACAACGCCGACCTTTTCGACGCCGCGAGGATCCAGGAGCTGCTCGATCAGCTGGCGCTGCTGCTCGAGCTGGCCGCGGCCCAGCCGGACGCGCCGGTCGCCGCGCTGCCGCTCGCGACGGCCCGCGCCCGCGCCGTGCTGCCCGACCCCACCGCCGCCCTCGACGCCTCATGGCGGGGCGCCGTGCACGACCTCTTCGCCGCCCGCGCCGCGGCCGCGCCCGAGCGCCTCGCCATCGCCGACCGCGAGGGCGGCTGGACCTACGGCGAGCTCGACGCGGCGAGCGACCGCCTGGCGCGTTGGCTGGCCGGACGCGGCATCGGCCGCGGCGAGACGGTGGCGATCTGGGCCCATCGCAGCGCACCGCTCGCCCTGGCGGTGCTCGGCGCGCTCAGGACCGGCGCCGCCTTCACCATCCTCGATCCCGCCTACCCGGCAGCGCGGCTGGCGGCGATCCTGCGCCTGGCGGCGCCGCGGGCCTGGCTGGGGCTGGCGGCGGCAGGCGCGCCGCCGCCGGCCGTGGAGAGCTGCCTGGCAGCGGCAGGCGGCGCGCGGCTGGAGCTCCCCGCCGGCGGGCGGGAGGCCGTGCTGGCATGCCTCGCCGACCTCTCGGCGCCGGCCGCGCCGGTGCGGGCGGCGGTGGGGCCGGACGACCCGGCGGTGCTCGGCTTCACCTCCGGCTCGACCGGCGTGCCGAAGGGGATCGTCGGCAGGCACGGCTCGCTTTCACACTTCCTGCCCTGGCAGTGCCGGCGCTTCGAGCTCGACGCCGGCGACCGCTTCAGCCTGCTCTCGGGCCTGGCGCACGATCCGTTGCAGCGCGACCTGTTCACCCCACTCTACCTGGGCGCGGCGATCGTCGTGCCCGACCCCGAGGACGTCGCCGTCGCCGGCAGGCTCGCGGCCTGGATGGCGCGCGCGGGCATCACCGTCGCCCACCTGACTCCGGCGATGGCGCAGCTGCTGACCGAGCCTCCGGCGGCAGGGGAAAACACCACGGTTCCCAGCCTGCGCCGGGTGCTGCTGGTGGGAGACGCGCTGACCCGGCGCGACGTGGCCCGCATCCGCGCGCTGGCGCCTGGGGCGACCTGCGTCAATCTCTACGGCTCGACCGAGACCCAGCGCGCCGTCGCCTACCACCTCGCCGCCGCCGCTCCCACCACCGCCGGCGCGAGCGCGGCGAACGCCGCGGGGGACCTGCAGGTGCTGCCGCTCGGCCGCGGCATGCCGGACGTCCAGCTGCTGGTGATCAATCCCTCGGGACTGCTGGCCGGCGTCGGCGAGCTGGGCGAGATCGCGGTGCGCAGCCCCCATCTCGCGCTCGGCTACCTCGGCGACCCGGCGCTCACCGCCGAGAAGTTTCAGGCCAACCCGTTCACCGGCGTGGCCGCCGACCGCATCTACCGCACCGGCGATCTCGCCCGCTACCTGCCGGACGGCGAGGTGGCCTTCGCCGGCCGCGCCGACCAGCAGGTGAAGATCCGCGGCTTTCGCATCGAGCCGGCCGAAATCGAGGCAGCGCTGGGCGCGGTGGCCGGCGTGCGCGAGGCGGTCGTCCTGGCGCGGCCGTGGCGCGGCGAGCTCCGCCTCGCCGCCTACATCGTGCCCGAGCACCCGGGCGCGGTCGCGCTCGGCAGCCTGCGCGAGGCCGTGCGCGAGCGCCTGCCGGCCTACATGCTGCCGGCCGCCTTCGTCCAGCTCGAGCGGCTGCCGTTGACGCCGAACGGCAAGGTCGACCGCCGCGCCCTGGCGCTTCTCGAACCCACGGAGGCGGCGGCCGGGCGCGAGCTTGCAGCGCCGCAAAACCTGCGCGAGCGGCAGATCGCCGCGCTCTGGCGGGAGCTGCTCGGGGTCGAGGCGGTCGGCGTCGACGACAATTTCTTCGACCGGGGCGGCCATTCGCTGCTGCTCGTCCGCTTGCACAGCCAGTTGCAGGAGCTGCTGGGGTGCGAGGTGCCGCTGGTCGATCTGTTCCGGCACCCGACGGTGGGCGCCCAGGCCGCGCATCTGGGCCGGCCGCCAGAGACCGCGCCGGCGGCCGTTCTCGCCCACCGCCCGGCAGCGGCTCCGGACGCCTCCGGGGCCGCGTCCGGCGACCGTCGCATCGCCGTCGTCGGCATGGCCGGCAGGTTCCCGGGCGCCGTCGATCTCGAGGCGTTCTGGCAGAACCTGCGGGCGGGCGTCGAATCGATCTCGCGCTTTTCCGCCGCCGAGCTCGCCGCGGCCGGCGTCGACCCGGCGCTCGCCGCCGACCCGCGCTTCGTGGCTGCACTGGGCGCGATCGAGGGCGAGGACCTGTTCGACGCCGAGCTGTTCGAGGTGCCGCCGCGCCAGGCGGAGATGATGGACCCGCAGTTCCGTCTCCTGCTCGAATGCGCCTGGGAAGCGCTCGACGACGCCGGCTGCGATCCGCGGCGCTGCCCCGGCCGGATCGGCGTCTACGCCGGCGCCAGCCCGTCGAGCTATTTCCTCAACAACCTGGCCACCCGGCCCGAGCTGCTGGCGGCGGTGGGGGCCTACCAGGTGGCCTTGGGCACCGGCACCGACTACCTGACCGCACAGATCTCCTACCGCCTGGGCCTCGATGGACCGAGCGTCAACGTGCAGACCGCCTGCTCGACCGCGCTGGTCGCCGTCCATCTCGCCTGCCAGTCGCTGCTCGCCGGCGACTGCGACCTCGCGCTGGCAGGAGCCAGCTCGATCAAGGTGCCGCAGCGCTCGGGCCACCTGCACGAGGAGGGCGGGATCGAATCGCCGCGCGGCCGCTGCCGCAGCTTCGACGCCGGCGCCGACGGCACCGTGCACGGCTCCGGCGCCGGCATCGTGGTGCTCAAACGGCTGGCGGATGCGGTCGCGGGTGGCGACACCATCCGCGCCGTCGTGCTGGGCTCGGCGATCAACAACGACGGCGCCCACAAGGTGGGGCTGACCGCGCCGAGCCTCACCGCGCAGCAGCGGGTGGTGGGCGCGGCGCTGGCGCGCGCCGGCATCTCCCCGGACAGCGTGAGTTACGTGGAGGCCCATGGCACCGGCACCTCGCTGGGCGACCCGATCGAGATCGACGCCCTGACCGGCGCCTTCCGCACCGGCACCGGCCGCAGCGGCTTTTGCCCTATCGGCTCGGTCAAGACCAACATCGGCCACCTCGGCGCGGCCGCCGGCATCGCCGGGTTGATCAAGACCGTGCTCGCCCTCGAACGCCGCGAGATCCCGGCCAGTCTGCACTTCGCGGTGCCGAACCCGCGGATCGACTTCGCGGCGAGCCCGTTCTACGTCAACAGCCAGCTGGCGCCCTGGCCGGCCGGCGCCGGACCGCGCCGCGCCGGCGTCAGCTCCTTCGGGCTTGCCGGCACCAACGTGCACCTGATCCTCGAGGAGGCGCCGCCGGCGCCCGGGCCCGCGGCAACGGCAGCGCCGGCGAGGGGCTGGCAGCTGCTGCCCCTGTCGGCCGCCAGCGCGCCGGCGCTGGACGCGGTGGCGCAGCGGCTGGCCGCCTGGCTGGCGCGCCACCCCGAGGCGCCGCTCGCCGACGTGGCCTGGACGCTACAGACCGGCCGCCGGCAGCTGGCGTGCCGCCGGGCCGTCGTCTGCAGGGACGGCGCGGAGGCGCGGCGGACCTTGGGCTGCGAGCTGCCGCGGCGGCGGCTGGCTTCCCAGCTGCCGCCGGCGGCGCTCCCGGTCGTCTTCCTGTTCCCCGGGCAGGGCGCGCAGCACCTCGACATGGGCCGCGGCCTGTACGCGGCCGAACCGCTCTTCCGCCGCGAGATCGACGCCGCCGCCGAGCGGCTGCAGCGGCCGCTGGGCCGGGACCTGCGCGAGCTGCTCTATCCGCCGGCCGAGCAGCGCGAGGCGGCGGCGCGGGCGCTGCAAGAGACCCGCTTCGCCCAGCCGGCCCTGCTCGCCGTCGAGCTGGCGCTCGCCCGGCTGTGGCTCGCCTGGGGCGTGGCGCCGCGGGCGATGCTCGGCCACAGCGTCGGGGAGTACGCGGCCGCCTGCCTGGCGGGCGTGCTGTCGCGCGAGGACGCGCTCGACCTGGTGGCGGCGCGCGGCGAGCTGATCCAGAGCCTGCCGGCGGGCGCCATGCTGGCCGTGGACCTGGCCGAGGCCGAGCTGGCGCCGCGACTCGGACCCGGGCTCGCCCTGGCCGCGGTCAATGCGCCCGATCAGTGCGTCGCCGCCGGCCCGGAGGAGGCGATTGCCGGGCTCGAGGCGCGCCTCGCCGCGCAAGCGGTCGGCTGCCGGCGCCTCGCCGCCACGCGCGCCTTCCACTCCGCCATGCTGGACCCGATCCTCGGCGCGTTCGCCGAGCGCGTGGCGCGGGTGACGCTGCACGCACCGGCGGTCCCCTACCTGTCGAGCCTGACCGGGGATTGGATCGACGCCGCGCAGGCGACCGATCCGGCCTACTGGGTGCGCCACCTGCGCGCCACCGTCCGCTTCGGCGACGCTGCCGGCCGGCTGGTCGCCGGCGCCGGCGAGGGCGGCGGCCTCCTCCTCCTCGAGATCGGGCCGGGGCGGACGCTCGGAGAGCTGGTACGGCGGCAGGCGCCGGCGGGCCCGGCGGGCCGCGGCCACGGCAGCACCGAGGTGGTCGCCGCCATGCGCCGGCCGCGCAGCACCGAGGACGACCTGGAGGTCTTGCTGCGCGCCGCCGGGCGCCTCTGGCTCGCCGGCGTCGACCTCGACTGGATCGCCTTGCACGGCGGCGGGGCCGCCGAGCGCCGCCGCCTGCCGCTGCCCGGCTATCCGTTCCAGCGCCGCCGCTACTGGATCGAGCCGGCAGGAGGATCCGCGCCCGGGCTCTTCGCCGCCGCGACGGCGCGGGCGGCCACCGCGCCGGCGGCCAGCGCGCCCGCGATCGTCGCCGCGCCGCCCGGCTCGCCGGTCCAGGCACCGCGCGACGCCACCGAGTCCCGCATCGCCGCCCTCTTCGAGACCTTGCTCGGGGTCGGCGCGGTGGGTGCGGACGACGACTTCTTCGAGCTCGGCGGCCAGTCGCTGCTCGGCACCCGGCTGCTGTCGCAGCTGCGCCACGAGCTCGGCGTCGAGATCACGCTCGAGGCGCTCTTCGCGGCACCGACCCCGGCGGCGCTGGCGCGCCGGATCGCTGCCCCGGCGGCGGCGGCGGCCGCGCCGCCGCTGGTGCCGCAGCCGCGCCCGGCGCCGCTGCCGCTGTCGTTCGCCCAGCGCCGGCTCTGGGTGCTCGAGGAGCTATGGCCCGGCACGCCGCTCTACAACGTCCCGCTCGCTCTCGAGCTGCACGGTCCGCTGTCGGAGACCGCGCTGCGGCGGGCGATGGCCGAGATCGTGCGCCGCCATGAGGCGCTGCGCACCGGCTTTGCCCTGGCAGGCGACGAACCGGCGCAGCTGGTGCGGCCGGCGGGGCGCTTCGAGCTGGCGGTGATCGACCTGCGCTCGCTGCCGGCGGAGCCGGACGGCGCCCGCTGGCGCGAGGCCTTCCGGCGGGCGCGGCAGGAGGCGGCGCGGCCGTTCGATCTGACCCGCGACCAGCTGCTGCGCGGCACCCTGGTGCGGCTGACCGGAGACCGCTGCCTGGCGCTCTGCACCGTGCACCACATCGCCGCCGACGGCTGGTCGCTCGGGGTCATGGTGCGCGAGCTGGGCACGCTCTATGGGGCCTTTGCGGCCGGCCGCCCGTCGCCGCTCGGCGAGCTGGCGGTGCAGTACGCCGATTACGCGCTCTGGCAGCGGGGCTGGCTGCGCGGCGCGGCGCTCGACGGGCTGCTCGATTTCTGGCGCGGCCGCCTCGCTGCCGCGGCGCCGGTGCTCGAGCTGCCGGCTGACCGGCCGCGGCCGGCGGTGCCCGACCACGCCGGCGCGGTGGCGGCGGCGAGCTGCGGACACGACCTGGTGCGGCCGCTCCACGCGCTGGCCCGGGAGCGGCGGGCGACCCCGTTCATGGTGCTCGTCACCGCCTTCCAGGCACTGCTGCGACGCTACACCGCCCAGGACGACCAGGTGCTCGGGTTCCCGGTCGCGGGGCGCACGCAGCTGGCGACGGAGCCGCTGATCGGGCTGTTCGTCAACACCCTGGTGCTGCGCACCAGCCTCGCAGGAGACCCGAGCTTCGGCGAGGCGCTGGCGCGGGTGCGTGACGCGATGCTCGCCGCCCACGCCCACCAGGAGCTGCCGTTCGAGCTGCTGGTGGAGGCGCTCCGGCCGCGCCGTGATCTCGCCCATGCGCCGCTGTTCCAGGTCCTGGCGCTGATGGCCGAGGAGCTGCTGCCGGTGCGGCGGCTCGGCGACGACGTGACGCTCACGCCGCACCCGCTGGCCAGCGGCACGGCGAAGTTCGACCTGAGCTGCCAGTGGAGCGAGACCGCGGGCGAGGTGGCGGCAACCGTCGAATACAGCCGCGAGCTGTTCGATCGGGCAACGGTCGCGCGGCTGCTGGCGCATCTCGGCGAGCTGCTGCGCGGCGCCGTGGCGATACCGGGGCGGCGCCTCTCCGAGCTGCCGCTGCTGACGCCGGCCGAGGCCCAGCAGCTGGCCGAATGGAACGCGACCGCGGCGGAGCTGCCTGCCGAGTCCCGGATCGACCGCTGGATCGCCGCGCAGGCGGCCCGCCGCCCGGACGCGATCGCCGTGGTCTGCGGCGCGGCGGCGCTGAGCTACCGCGCACTCTGCCTGCGGGTCGGCCGGCTGGCCGGCGCGCTGCAATCCCTGGGCGTCGGACCCGAGATCGCGGTCGGCCTGTGCCTCGAACGCGGCATCGACCTGGTCGTCGCCCCGCTGGCGGTGCTGGCCGCCGGCGGCGCCTACCTGCCCCTCGATCCGGCCCACCCGCACGAGCGCCTGCACCACGTCCTGCGGGACTCTGCGGCACCGCTGCTGCTCGGCCGCGGCGCCCTGCTCGGAGGCCTGGCCGGCTTCGCGCCCGGCCCGGAGGCCGGCGCCGGCGGCCCCCGCCTGGTCCTGCTCGACGACCTCGCGCCGGCCGCGACACCGCCGCGCACCGCGCTCGACGCGGCCGCGGCCGGCGCGCTGCCGGCCTATGTCCTTTACACCTCGGGGTCGACAGGCCGGCCGAAGGGCGTGGTGGTGAGCCACCGGTCGCTGCTCAACTTCCTGCTGGCGATGAGCCGCGACCCGGGGCTCACCCCGGCGGACAGCTTCCTGGCCGTCACCACCCTGGCCTTCGACATCGCCGGCCTCGAGCTCTGGCTGCCGCTGCTGGCCGGCGCTCGCCTGGAGATCGCGCAGCAAGACGACCTGCGCGACGGCGAGAGCCTGGCCGGGCTGCTGGGGCGATCGGCAGCCACGGCCATGCAGGCGACGCCTGCCAGCTGGCGGCTGCTGCTCGACGCCGGATGGCTCCCGCCGCACGGCTTCAAGGCCCTGTGCGGCGGCGAAGCCCTGCAGCGAGAGCTGGCCGGCCGCCTGCTCGGTCTGGGCATCGCGATGTGGAATCTCTACGGCCCGACCGAGACGACGATCTGGGCGTCCGCGGCGCACGTGGCGGGCGACGGCGAGGGGGCGGTGGTCGAGCTCGGCCGCCCCCTCGCCAACACCCGCCTGACGGTCCGCGACCCCGAGCTGAACCGGCTGCCGATCGGGGTGCCCGGGGAGCTCTGGATCGGCGGCGTGCAGCTGGCCCGCGGCTATCGCGGCCGGCCGGAGCTGACGGCCGAGCGCTTCCTGCCCGATCCCGAGGCGGCGGAGCCCGGAGCGCGGCTCTACCGCACCGGGGACCTGGCGCGCCTCCGCCGCGACGGCACGGTCGATTACCTGGGCCGGATCGACCACCAGGTAAAGCTGCGCGGTTTCCGCATCGAGCTCGGCGAGATCGAGGCCGCGCTGCTGGCCCACCCGGCGGTGGCGGAGGCGGTGGCGCTGTTGCGGCACGATCCTCCCGCCGAGCCCCGTCTGGTCGCCTACGTGGTGCCGCGGGCCCCCTGGCACGCTGCGAACGCCGCGAACGACGCGAACGGCGCGAACGGCGCCGACGGCGCCGACGGCGAGAGCGCCGCCGCGGCGCGCGAGCGGCTGCCCCGCGAGCTGCGGCGCCACCTGGCCCTGAGCCTGCCCGAGTACATGGTCCCGGCGGCGTTCGCGCTGCTCGCCTCCCTGCCCCACACCCCCAACGGCAAGGTCGACCGCCGGGCCCTGCCCCGGCCCGAGCGCCGCCATGCAGCCCGGAGCGCGGCGGTGGCGCCGCGCAATGCGACCGAGCGACGCCTCGCCCAGATCTGGCGCGAGCTCCTCGGCCTCGAGGCGGTCTCGGTCGACGACAACTTCTTCGAGCTGGGAGGCGACTCCATCCTGGCGATGCGCGCGGCGGCGCGCGCCCGGCAGTCCGGGCTGGCGCTCACCGCCCGGGAGATCTTCCAGCACCAGACGCTCGCCGAGCTCGCCGCCACCATCCCCGCTCAGGCGGCGGCGATCGCGCCGCCTGGCGAGCCGCCCGCCGAGCCGTTGCTCTCCGAGGGCGAGCTGGCCCAGGTGTTCCATCTGCTCGAGCGCGGCACCGCCGCCAGGGCCACGCGATGACGGTGCGCGACAACGTCGAGGCGGTCTACCCGCTGTCGCCGCTCCAGGAGGGTCTGCTCTTTCATCATCTCGCCGGCGGCCGGGAAGGCGAGTACTGCGAGCAGCTCAGCTGCACTCTCGCCGGGCCCCTCGACCATGCCGCCTTCGCCGCCGCCTGGCGGCGCGTCCAGGAGCGCCACGCCGCGCTGCGCACCGCATTCCTGTGGGACGGTCTCGAGCGGCCGCTGCAGGTGGTGCAGCGCGAGGTGCCGCTGCCGCTCGAGGAGGCGGACTGGCTCGCCGTACCCGCCGCCGGCCAGCCCGGGCGCCAGGCGGAGCTGCTGCTGGCGGAACGGCGGCGCGGCTTCGACCTCGGGTCCGCGCCGCTGATGCGCCTGCGGTTGATCCGCCGCGCGCCGGACCTCCACCAGCTGGTCTGGACCTACCAGCACCTGGTGCTCGACGGCTGGTCGGTGGCGATCGTCCTGGCCGAGCTGTTCCAGCTCTACGGCGTGCTCGTCGGCGGGCAGGACGTGGCGCTCGCCGGCTGCCGTCCTTTCCGCGATTACATCGCCTGGTTGCAGACGAGAGACCTCGGAGAGGCCGAGAGCAGCTGGCGGCAGCTGTTTGCCGGCTGGTCGCCGGCGCCGCCGCTGGCCGGCGACCACGATCCCGCAAGCTGGGCCGGCGGCGAGGACGATCACGGCCTGCTGCGCCTCGAGGTTCCCGACTCGGGCCGGCTCGCCGCCGTGGCGCGCTCCTGGCACCTGACGCTCAACACCCTGCTGCAGGGCGCCTGGGCGCTGCTGCTGTCGTATCACACCGGCCATCCCGAGGCGGTGTTCGGGGTCACCAGCGCCGGCCGGCCGGCGGAGCTGGCGGGGGCCGAGGCGATGGTGGGTCTGTTCGTCAACACCCTGCCGATGCGGGTCCGCGTCGACGGCGCGGCGCCGGTGCGCGGGTGGCTGCGCCGGCTGCAGGAGCTGAGCGCCGAGCAGCGCCGCTTCGAGTTCAGCCCGCTGGTCAAGGTCCAGGAGTGGAGCGGCGTCGAGCACGGCCGGCCGCTCTTCGACACCCTGCTGGCGTTCGAGAACTACCCCGTGGACCCCGCGCTCGCCCGGGGCAACGGCGACGGCGCCCTGCATGTGGTCGGCGAACCCGTCGTCTGGCAGCGCACCCACTACCCGCTGGCGCTGCAGATCCTGCCCGGCGAGACGCTGCGGCTGCGCGCCCTGTTCGACCGCCGCCGCTTCGAGCCCGCGACCATCCGCCGCCTGCTGGGGCATCTCTGCGAGCTGCTCGCCGGCCTGGCCGGCGACCCCGAGCGCCGGCTCGATGCGCTGTCGCCGCTCGCGGCCGGCGAGCGCCACCAGCTGCTCCACGAGTGGGCCGAGGCCGCGCTCACGCCACCGCCGGCGGGCTGCCTGCACGACCGGTTCGCGGCCTGGGCGGCGCGCACGCCGGACGCCGTGGCGGTGAGCGCCGGCGAGCGCCGGCTCAGCTACGCCGAGCTCGACCGCCGCGCCAATCAGCTCGCCCACCGCCTGCACCGCCTCGGCGTCCGGCCGCGCCTGCCGGTCGCGGTCTGCTGCGAGCGCGGTCCCGAGCTGGCGATCGCGATCCTCGGCGTGCTCAAGGCCGGTTGCCCGTATGTGCCGCTGGACCCGGCCTATCCCGCGGCGCGGCTGGCCTGGGTGCTGCGCGACACGCGCGCGTCGGTGATGGTGACCGTCGGCCCCCTGGCCGGCGAGCGGGCCGGCGAGCTGGCCGAGGACGGCAGCGGGCCGGCGCTGGTACGCCTGGAAGCGGACGCCGCGGCGCTGGCACGAATGCCCGGCGACGCCCCGCGCAGCGGCGCCTCGGCCGACGACCTGGCCTACGTGATCTACACCTCGGGGTCGACCGGCACGCCCAAAGGAGTGATGGTCTCGCACGCGCAGGTCCTGCGCCTGTTCGCGGCGACCGCCGGCTGGTTCGGCTTCGACCGGCACGACGTCTGGACGCTCTTCCACTCCGCCGCCTTCGATTTCTCGGTGTGGGAGCTGTGGGGGGCGCTGCTGCACGGCGGCCGCCTGGCGGTGGTCTCGTTCGACGACAGCCGCTCGCCCGCCGACCTGGCGCGCCAGATCCTTGACGAACGGGTCACGGTGCTCAACCAGACGCCGTCGGCCTTCTACCAGCTCGCCGCCCTGCCCGCGGCCGCGCTGCCGGCCGGCGCCACGGCGCTGCGCTGGGTGATCTTCGGCGGCGAGGCGCTCGACCTGGCGGTGCTGCGCCCCTGGTTCGAGCGTCACGGCGACCGGCAGCCGCGCCTGGCCAACATGTACGGCATCACCGAGACCACCGTGCACGTCACCTGGAAGCCGCTCTCGCGGGCCGACCTCGGCACCGGGCCGGCGAGCCCGATCGGCATCGCGATCCCGGATCTCTCCGTGCAGCTGCTCGATGCGCACGGCGGACCGCTGGCGATCGGGATCACGGGCGAGCTGCTGGTCGGCGGCGGCGGCGTGGCGCGCGGCTACTGGGGACGTCCGGAGCTGACCGCCGAGCGATTCGTTCCCGATCCCTGCGGCCGCGGCGCACGCCTCTACCGCAGCGGCGACCTGGCACGCCGGCGCGCCGACGGCAGCCTGGAATACCTGGGACGGTCCGACCAGCAGATCAAGATCCGCGGCTATCGCATCGAGCCCGGCGAGATCGAGGCGCGGCTCGCGGAGCACCCGGCGGTGCGGCAGTGCGTGGTGGTGGCGGTGCCCGGCGCCGACGGCGACCGGCAGCTGGTGGCCTATGCCGCCAGCCCGCAAGCGACGGCCGACGGCGCCGCCAAAGCGCTGGGGAGCGAGCTGCGCTCGTGGCTTGCCGGCCGCCTCCCGGACTACCTGGTGCCGGGCGCGGTGGTGGCGCTGGCGGCGCTGCCGCTGACGGCCACCGGCAAGGTCGACCGGCGCGCGCTGCCGGCGCCCGACCGCTCGCTCGCGCCAACCGCCGGCAGCCGGCAACCGGGCAGCGAGCTGGAAACCCGGCTGGTCGAGATCTGGCGCGCGGTGCTGGGTGTCGACCGGATCGGCGTCGACGACAACTTCTTCGCCCTCGGCGGGCATTCGGTGCTCGCCACCCGCCTGACCTCGCGGGTGCGCGAGGAACTGGCGGCGGACGTCGGCCTGCGCGCGCTGTTCGAACGGCCGACGGTGGCGGGCTTCGCCGCCGCGATCTCGCTCGCCCGGGCGACCCGCGCCGAGCAGCGGCCGTCGGCAGGCGACGCGGACGACACGGGCGCGCTGCCGGCGCTGGTGCCGCGACCCGAGCACTGGCACGAGCCCTTCCCGCTCACCGACGTGCAGCAGGCGTACTGGGTCGGGCGCCGTCCCGATCTCGACCTCGGCGGCGTCGCGGCCCACTTCTACCTGGAGCTCGACGGCACCGATATCGACCTCGACCGCCTGGACCGCGCCTGGCGGCGGCTGATCGACCGCCATCCGATGCTGCGCGCCGTCATCCTGCCCGACGGCCGCCAGCAGGTGCTCGAGCGCGTGCCGCCGTATCGCATTGCGGTCGCCGACCTGCGCGGCGTTGCCGCTGGCGAGGCCGACGCCAGCCTCGCCGCCACCCGCGCCGAGATGTCGCACCAGGTCCTGGCCGCCGACCGCTGGCCGCTCTTCGAGCTGCGGGCCTCGCTGTGCGCCGGCGGCCGGGTCCGGCTGCATGCCAGTTTGGACACCTTGATCGTCGACGGCTGGAGCTTCCAGCTGCTGGGCGCGGAGCTCTCCAGGCTCTACGCCGAACCGGCGGCGGCGCTGCCGGAGATCCGGGTCAGCTTCCGGGATTACGTCCTGGCGGAGGCCGCCCTGCGCGAGGGCGCGGCCTACCGCCGCTCCCTCGACTACTGGCGCGAGCGCCTGCCGGCGCTGCCGCCCGCGCCCGAGCTGCCGCTTGCCGTCCGCCCCCAGGACCTGCGGCGACCGCTGTTCGAACACCGGTCGCATCGCCTGGCCGCCGCCAGCTGGCGGGCGCTGCGCGAGCACGGCCGCGGCGCCGGCCTGTCTGCGTCGGCGGTGCTGCTCGCCGCCTTCTCCGAGGTTCTCGCGGCCTGGTGCCGGCAGCCACGCTTCACCCTCAACCTCACGCTGTTCAACCGCCTGCCGCTGCATCCCCAGGTCGACAGCATCCTGGGCGATTTCACCTCTCTGACCCTGCTCGAGGTCGACGCCGGCGCCGCCGTCTCCTTCGCGGCGATGGCCCAGCGGCTGCAGGAGCGCCTCTGGACCGATCTCGATCACCGTCAGGTGGGCGGGGTCTGGGTGCAGCGCGAGCTGGCCCGGCGCGGGGGAGGCCGGGCCGGCGGCATGCCGGTGGTGTTCACCAGCGTCCTCAACCTGCGCCAGGCGGAGGACCCGGAGGACGCCGGCCGGTCTCAGGCGCAGCCGCCTCCTCTGCCGGTGACCATGGTGTACTCGATCAGCCAGACGCCGCAGGTCTGGCTCGACCACCAGGTCGCCGAGGCCGGCGGCGAGCTGGCGCTGACCTGGGACGCCCCCGCCGGCCTGTTTCCTCCCGGCCTGCTCGACGCCATGTTCGGCGCCTACGCGGCACGCCTCGAGCAGCTCGCCGGCGACCGGGAAAGCTGGCAGGCGCCGCTGCCCTGCCTGCTGCCGGCCGAGCAGCGCGCCCTGCTCGCCGTCCGGGCGGCGGCTCCCGAGGCCCCGGCCACGACGCTGCACGAGCTGTTCCTGACCCGCGCCGCGGCGGCGCCGTCGGCGGCGGCGGTGATCGCCGCCGGCCGCACCCTGAGTTACGGCGAGCTCGAGCAGCGGTCGCGCCGCCTCGCCCGCCTGCTGCAGCAGCTGGGCGCGCGGCCCGGCGCGCTGGTGGCGGTGGCGATGGAGAAGGGCTGGGAGCAGTCGGTCGCCGTCCTCGGCGTGCTGCGCGCCGGCGCCGCCTACCTGCCGGTCGAGCCCGCGTTGCCGGCGGAGCGCCGTGCCTGGCTGCTGGCGCACGGGCGCGTCGAGATCGTGCTCACCCAGGCCCGGCTGCGCGAGGGCCTGTCGCTGCCTGCCGAGCTGCAGGTGGTCGCCGTCGACGAGCTGGCGCCGCACGGCGACGCGGGTGCGGCGCCGGCGGCGCTGGCCGGCCCCGCCGACCTTGCCTATGTCCTCTTCACCTCCGGTTCGACCGGCGTGCCCAAGGGGGTGATGATCGAGCACCGTAGCGCGGCGAACACCCTGGTGGACCTCAACCGGCGCTTCGGCGTCGGGGCCGAGGACCGCGTTCTCGCCCTGTCGTCGCTCAGCTTCGACCTGTCCGTCTACGACCTGCTGGGGGCGCTCGCGGCGGGCGCCACCGTGATCGTCCCCGAACCGTGGGCCGATCGCGATCCGTCGCGCTGGCACGAGCTGATGCTGCGCGAGCGGATCTCGCTGTGGAACTCGGTGCCGACGCTGATGGAGATGCTGGTCGAGTATCTGGCAGGACAGGGCGAGCGCATCGCCCCGTCCCTGCGCCTGGTGCTGCTCAGCGGCGACTGGATCCCGGTCACCCTGCCCGATCGGGTGCGCCGCCTGGCGCCCGACGCCGCCGTCGTCGGCATGGGCGGCGCCACCGAGGCCTCGATCTGGTCGATTCTCCATCCGATAGGCGACGTCGATCCGGGGTGGCGGAGCATCCCATACGGCCGGGCGCTGGAGAACCAGACGGTCCAGATCCTCGACCACCGCCTCGAGCTTCGCCCGTTCTGGGTGCCCGGCGAGATCTACATCGGCGGCAGCGGGCTGGCCCGGGGCTACTGGCACGACGAGGAGAAGACCCGCGCCGCCTTCCTGGTCCATCCCCGGACCGGCGAGCGGCTCTATCGCACCGGCGACCTCGGACGCTACCTGCCGGACGGCGCCATCGAGTTCCTCGGCCGCGAGGACAGCCAGGTCAAGATCCAGGGCCACCGCATCGAGCTCGGCGAGATCGAGGCGGCGCTTGCCCAGCACCCGGCGGTCCAGGCGGCGGTGGCGGCGGTGTGGGAGAGCGAGCCGCGACAGCGCCGGCTGGTCGCCTATGTGGTCCCGGCGGCGGCACCGGCTGCCGCCACCGCCGGGCTGCTGGCCGATCTCGCGCTGAAGCTCGGCCAGCCGGGACTGCGGCGCGAGCCGGAGCGGCCGGCGGTCGCCTTGCCCGGCGGCGCCTGGGCGCCCGAGCACCTCCCGGAGGGGGCCGAGGAGCGCCGCAGCCATCGGCACTTTGGCCGCCAGCCGCTGCCGCTCGAGCGCCTCGGCACCCTGCTCGGCTGCCTCGCCAGCGCCGCCGCGCCCGGCCAGCCGCTGCCCCGCTACCGCTACGGCTCGGCGGGGTCGCTCTACACGGTCCAGCTCTACCTGTGGGTGCCGCCCGGCCGGGTGGCAGGGCTGGCGAGCGGGACCTACTATCACGACCCGAGCGCCCACCGGCTGGTGAGCCTGGCCGATGCGGCGCTGGCAGCGGACCTGCACGCCCCGGCCAACCGCGCCATGTTCGAGGAATCGGCCTTCTCCTTGTTCCTGGTCGGCAAGCTCGACGCCGGCCGCTCGCTCTATGGCGAGCGCGGCCGGCACTACGCGGTGCTCGAGGCCGGGCTCATGACCCAGTTGCTCGAGATGTCGGCGCCGGCCGCCGGGATCGGCCTCTGCCAGATCGGCGACCTCGACTTCGACCGCGTCCGCCCCTGGCTGGCGCTCGACGCCGACCACGAGCTCCTCCACGCCCTGACCGGCGGCCCGCTCGACGGCCAGGCGCCGGCCGCGCCGCCGCCGGACGGCACGGACGGCAAGCTGGCCGCCGAGCTGGAGCGGTTCCTGCGCGGCAAGCTGCCGGAGCCGATGGTGCCGCGGTTTTTCGTCTTCCTGCCGCGACTGCCGCTGACCGCCAACGGCAAGGTGGACCGCCAGGTGCTGCCGGCCCCGCAGCTGCCGGCGGTGGCGGCCGGCGGCGGCCCGCAGGCGCCGCGCTCGGATCTCGAGCAGCAGGTCGCCGCGGTGGTCTGCGAGGTGCTGGGACGAGGACAGATCGGCGTCGAGGACAACTTGTTCGATCTCGGCGGCACCTCGGTGCACCTGGTCCGGGTGTACGGCCGCCTGCGCGAGCTGGCCGGCCGCGAGCTACCGCTGGTCGAGATGTTCAACCATCCGACCGTCCGCGCCATGGCGTCCTATCTGCTGGCGGACCCTGGCGCGGCGGCGACCGGCGCCGCCGGCGGAGACGCGGCGGGCACGCGCCGCGGCCACGCCCGCGAACGGCGGCGCGCCGGCCATCCGGACGGCGGGCAGGGCGGGAGTGGCGCTGGCGGCGGCGGGGAGGGGACGTCATGAGCCCGGCGCCAAGGGCCATCAGCGGGCTCGAGGTCGCCATCATCGGCATGGACGGACGCTTCCCGGGCGCCCGTGACCTCGATGGCTTCTGGCGCAACCTGCGCGACGGCCGCGAGGCGGTCCACTTCTTCTCGCCGCGCGAGCTGGCGGAGGCCGGCGTCGACCCGGCGCTCATCGCGGATCCCGCGTTCGTCCCGGCCGCCCCCCTGCTCGAGGACATCGACAGGTTCGACGCCGCCTTCTTCGGCTACACGCCGCGCGAAGCGGAGCAGATGGACCCTCAGCACCGCATCTTCCTCGAATGCTGCTGGGCGGCCCTCGAGAACGCCGGCTACGATCCGCAGCGCGCCGGCGGACCGGTCGGCGTCTACGCCGGCACCGGCTCGAGCGAGTACCTGCTGCTGCACGTGCTGCCCGATCCGGCGTCGCGGACCGCCCTCAACTATCTGCAGACGACGCTGGGCAACGACAAGGACTACCTGAGCACGCGCGTCTCCTACCGGCTCGGGCTCGAAGGCCCGAGCCTGACCGTGCAGACCGCCTGCTCGACCTCGCTGGTCGCCGTCCATCTCGCCTGTCAGGCACTGCGCGACGGCGAATGCGATCTCGCCCTGGCCGGCGGGGTGGCGATCTCGCTCGCCACCAGCCGCGGCTACCTCTTCTACCGGGACGGCATCCTGTCGCCCGACGGCCACTGCCGCGCCTTCGACGAGCGTGCGGCGGGTACCGTCTTCGGCAGCGGCGTGGGGGCGGTGGTGCTCAAGCGGCTCGACGACGCGGTCGCCGACGGCGACCCGATCCGGGCGGTCGTCCTGGGCTCCGCGGTCAACAACGACGGCGGCGCCAAGGTCGGCTTCACCGCCCCGCTGGCGGCAGGGCAGGCCAAGGTTCTCCGCGCCGCCCTGGCACAGGCGGCGGTCGAGCCGGCGACGATCGCCTATGTGGAGTGCCACGGCACCGGCACCGCGCTCGGCGACCCGATCGAGGTCGAGGCCCTGAAGCGGGGGTACGCCGCGCCCGGCCGGCGGGAGGCGACCTGCGCGCTGGGCTCGCTCAAGTCCGCCGTCGGCCACCTCAATACCGCCGCCGGAGTGGCCGGCCTGATCAAGACCGTGCTGGCCCTCGAGCACGGGCAGATCCCGCCGACCCTGCACGTCGAGCGCCCCAGCCGGGAGCTCGGGCTCGACGGCTCGCCGTTCTACGTCAACACCCGGCTCGCCCCCTGGCCGGCCGGGGACGCGCCGCGGCGGGCCGGCGTGAGCTCGTTCGGTCTCGGCGGCACCAATGCCCACCTGGTGGTCGAGGAAGCTCCCGCGGCGGCGCCGCGGCCGGCCGGCCGGCCCTGGCATCTGCTGACCCTCTCCGCCCGCACCCCGGCCGCGCTGGCGGCGGCGACCGCGCGGCTGGCGACCCGGCTGGCCGCCGACGCGGAGCTCGACCTCGCCGATGCGGCGTTCACTCTGCAAGCGGGCCGCCGGCGCTTCGGCCAGCGGCAGATCCTGGTAGCGCGCGACCGCGGCGACGCGGCCGGGGCACTGGCGCGGAGCGATAAGCAGCGGCTGCTCGGGCGCGCCGAGGAGCGGACCGGGCGCGAGGTGGTGTTCCTGTTTCCCGGCCAGGGTGCGCAGCACGTCGCCATGGGAGCCGGGCTCTACCACACCGAGCCGACGTTCCGGCAGCATCTCGACCACTGCGCCGAGCTGCTCGTCCAGCCTCTCGGCTGCGACCTGCGGCGGCTGCTCTACCCTCCCGACGAGGCCTCGCGCCCGGCGGCGGCGAGCGCTCTCGCCGAGACCCGCTTCGCCCAGCCGGCGCTCTTCGCGGTCGAGTACGCGCTGGCCCGGCTGTGGATGGAATGGGGCGTGCGGCCGGTGGCGATGCTCGGCCACAGCGTGGGCGAGCTGACCGCGGCGGCACTCGCCGGCGTGTTTTCCCTGGCCGACGCCCTCGCGCTGGTGGCGGCGCGAGGCCGGCTGATGCAGGAGCAGCCCCCCGGGGCGATGCTCGCCGTGCCGTCCGCCGCCGCCGACCTCCTGACGCGCCTGCCGCGCGAGCTGTCGATCGCCGCGGTCAACGGCCCGGCGCAGACCGTGATCTCGGGGCCGGCGGCGGCCGTGGACGACTTCGCCGCGGCGCTCGCCGGAGAAGGGGTCGCGGTGCGGCGCCTGCCGGGAGCGCACGGCTTCCACTCGGCCCTGATGGACGCCGCCGTCGCTCCCTTCGCGGCGGCGGTCGCGGGCTGCGCCCGGGCCGCGCCGGGCCTACCCTTCCTGTCCAACCCGAGCGGCCGCTGGATCACCGCCGAGGAAGCCGTCGATGCCGCCTATTGGGGACGCCAGCTGCGCCAGACCGTGCGGTTTTCCGCCGGCGCCGCCGAGCTCTTCAGGCACCCCGCTCGCATCCTCCTGGAGGTGGGGCCGGGCCGCACCCTGACCTCCCTTGTCCGGCGTCACACCGGCAGGCCGGAGGACCAGCTGGCGCTCGCTTCGCTGCCGCACCCGCGCGAGGCGGTCGAGGACGAGCTGCGGCTGGCCGAGACGCTCGGCCGCCTCTGGCTCGCCGGCGCCGACCCGGACTGGGGCGGGTTGCACCGCCACGCGCCGCGCCGGCGCGTCCGCCTGCCGTCCTATCCCTTCGAGCGCCAGCGTTTCTGGATCGGGCCGCCGCCCGGCCTCGGCGCGCTGACCGCGGGCCAGGCCGAGCCCGAACCGGCGGCAGCCGCCGGCATGCCCGCCGCCGTCGCCCGGCCGCACCCCGCCGGCCACCGCCGCCCCGATCTCGAGATCGCCTTCCGCCCACCCGCGGGCGAGCTGGAGGAGGCCGTCGCCGCCGTCTGGCAGGAGCTGTTCGGCATCGACGCGATCGGCGCCGACGACGACTTCCTCGAGCTGGGCGGTCACTCGCTGCTGGCCGCCCAGGTGGCGGCGCGGCTCGCGCGCGCGCTGGGGGTGGAGCTGCCGGTGAGCGCGCTGTTCGCGGCGCCGACCGTGGCGCGCCTGGCCCGTCACCTCGACGAAACGCGGGACCGGCCGGTGCAGGTCTTGCCGGCGCTCGTCCCCGATCCCGAGCACCGCCACGACCCCTTCCCGCTCACCGAGGTCCAGGAGGCGTACTGGGTGGGACGGAGCGGCACCTTTGCCCTCGGCAACGTCGCCACCCACGTCTATACCGAGCTCGAGGGTCACGACCTCGACCTCGAGCGCTTCGCCGCCGCCTGCCGCGGGCTGATCGCTCGTCACGACATGCTGCGCGCGGTGATCCTGCCCGACGGGCGCCAGCAGGTGCTGCGCGAGGTGCCGGCCTGGCAGCTCACCGTGCTCGACCTGAGCGGGCAGCCGGCAGAGCAGGTCGACGCCGAGCTGCAGCGGGTGCGCGGCGAGCTGTCGCACCAGGTGCTGCCGGGCGATCGCTGGCCGCTGTTCGAGATCCGCGCCACGCGGCTGCCGGCGGCGCGGGTGCGCCTGCACCTCAGCTTCGACTTCCTGCTGGCCGACGCCTGGAGCATCCACCTGCTGAGCCGCGAGCTGGCCCAGCTCTACGCTTCCCCGGCGGCGGCGCTGCCGCCGCTCGCGCTGACCTTCCGCGACTACGTGCTCGGCGAGGCCGGGCTGCGCGGCTCGGCGGCGCACGGCGAGGCCCTCGCCTACTGGCGGCGGCGGCTTGCCGACCTGCCCGACGGCCCCGACCTGCCGCTGGCCAGGGACCCGCGGGAGCTCGAGCGGCCGCGGTTCCATCGCCGCGCCGCCGGCCTCGACCAGGCCGCCTGGGGGCGGCTCAAGGCGCGCGCCGCCGCGGCAGGGATCACTCCCACCGTCTGCCTGCTGGCCGCCTTCGCCGAGGTGCTGGGGACCTGGAGCCGGTCGCCGCGCTTCCTGCTGACGCTCACCCAGTTTCGCCGGCTGGACCTTCATCCGCAGGTCCACCAGGTGGTCGGCGACTTCACCTCCCTCACCCTGCTCGAGGTCGACCGCCGCCGGCCGGAGACCTTCCAGGAGCGCGCCCGGCGCCTGCAGGCCCAGCTGCTCGCCGACCTCGATCAACTGCTGGTGAGCGGTGTCCGGGTGCTGCGCGAGCACGCCCAGGCCAGCGGCGGCAAGCATCTGCGCGTGCCGGTCGTGTTCACCAGCACTCTCGGTCTGACCGCGGCGGGCGGCGACGGCGACGCCATCGACGCCGAGGCGGCGCCCGGACCCGCGCTGGCCGAGGTGTTCACGGTCAGCCAGACACCGCAGGTCTGGCTCGACCACCAGGTTGCCGAGCACCGCGGCGCCCTCCGCCTGACCTGGGACACGGTCGACGAGCTGTTCCCGCCCGCCCTCCTCGACGATCTCCTTGGCGCCTACACCGGGGTGCTCGAGCGGCTGGCCGCCGGCGAACTGTGGACGAGCGCCGCCGTCGACCTCCTGCCCACCGCGCAGCGCCGAGCGCGCGAGGCGGCCAATGCCACCGCCTCGCCGCCGCGGGCCGAGGTGCGGCTCGACCAGCTCTTCGCCGCCGCCGCCGCCGCCAGCCCGGACGCCCCGGCGGTGCTGGCGCCGGAGCGTCAGCTGACCTATGGCGACCTGCGCCGCCGGGCCAACGCTCTCGCTCACCGCCTGCGGGCGCTCGGCGCCCGCCCCGAACAACTGGTCGCGGTGGTGATGGAAAAGGGTTGGGAGCAGGTCGTCGCGGTGCTGGCGGTGCTCGAAGCTGGCGCCGCCTACCTGCCGGTCGACCCGGGCCTGCCGCGCCAGCGGCTCGAGCTGCTGCTGCGGCAAGGAGAGGTGGAGCTGGCCTTGACCCAGCCCGGGCTGCTCACCGGCGTCGACTGGCCGTCCGGCATCCAGCGGCTCGCGGTCACCGCCGAGGAGCCCGCCCGCGGGCCGCTGCCGCTCGACCCGCCGCGGCACCCGAACGGCCTCGCCTACACGCTGTTCACCTCGGGCTCGACCGGCACGCCAAAGGGGGTGATGATCGGCCACCAGGCAGCGGCCAACACCATCCTCGACCTCAACCGGCGCTTCGGAGTCGGCCCCGGCGACCGCGTCCTGGCGCTCTCCGCTCTCGGCTTCGACCTCTCGGTCTACGACCTGTTCGGGCCGCTGCTGGCCGGCGGCGCGATGGTGCTGCCCGCGCCGCGAGAGCACCGCGACCCGGCGCGCTGGCGCGAGCGGATGGCGGCCGGCCGGGTGACGATCTGGAACTCGGTGCCGGCGCTGATGGAGATGCTGATCGAAGAGACCGCCGGCCGCGGCGCCCGGCTGCCCGCCAGCCTCCGCCTGGCGCTGCTCAGCGGCGACTGGATCGCGCTGACGCTGCCGCAGCGGCTGCGCGCCGTGCTGGCCGGCGAGCTCGAGCTGGTGAGCCTGGGCGGCGCCACCGAGGCGGCGATCTGGTCCGTCCTGCACCCGATCCGCGACGCCGCACCCGGCTGGGCCTCGGTGCCGTATGGCCGGCCGCTGGCCAATCAGCGCTGGCACGTCCTCGACGGCGCGCTCGCCGACTGCCCGGACTGGGTGACGGGCCAGCTCTACATCGCCGGCGACGGACTGGCGCGCGGCTACTGGCGCGATCCGGTCAAGACGGCGACGAGCTTCGTGCCCCACCCGCGGACCGGCGAGCGTCTGTACCGCACCGGCGACCTCGGCCGCTATCGTCCCGGCGGCGTCCTCGAGCTGCTCGGCCGCGAGGATTTCCAGGTGAAGGTCCAGGGCCACCGCATCGAGCTGGGAGAGATCGAGGCGGCGCTGCTCTCCCACCCCGGGGTGCGGGCGGCGGTGGCGGCGGCGACCGGCGACCGGCAGCGGCGGCGCCTCGTCGCCTATCTGGTCGCCAGCGGCGCGCCGCTCGCCGATGGCGAGCTCGTCGCCTTTCTCGCCGCGCGCCTTCCCTCCTACATGATCCCGGCGGTCTTCGTGCAGCTTCCCGAGCTGCCGCTCGGCGCCAACGGCAAGGTGGACCGCCGGGCTCTGCCCCAGGCGGCCGCCGACCTGCCGGCGGCGCCTGGCGCCGCGGCTTCGCCGGCCGCCGGTGACGACGTCCGGCTGCTGCTGGCCCGCATCTGGGGAGAGGTGCTGGGGCGCGAGCAGATCGGCCCTCACGACAACTTCTTCGCCCTCGGCGGCGACTCGATCCTCGGCATCCAGATCGTCTCGCGGGCCCATCGCGCCGGCCTCGAGCTCTCCGCCGAGCAGCTGTTCGTCCATCCCACGCCGGCCGAGCTGGCGGAGGTCCTGGCCGCCGCCGCGGCGCGGGGCACGGCGCCGCCGGCGGTGGCCGGCGGTCCGGCCGCGGGGACGGTGGTGGGGCCGGTGCCGCTGACCCCGATCCAGCACTGGTTCTTCGAGCACGGCTTCGAGGTGCCCCAGCACTGGAACCAGGCCGTGCTGCTGACGCCGGCCCAGCCGCTCGACCCGACGCGGCTGCTGCGTGCCGTGGCGGCGCTGTTCGTCCATCACGATGCGCTGCGCCTGCGGTTCGCCCACGGACCGGCGGGATGGCGGCAGTTCAACGCGGCTCCGGACGGCGCCCCGGCGGCGTGCATCGACCTCGCCGCGCTGCCGCGGCCCAGGCACCGCGCCGTTCTCGAGCAGGCAACGGCAGCGCTCGAGGAGAGTCTCGACCTGGCCGCGGGACCGCTCGGGCGGGTGGTCCTTTTCCTGGGTGTCGCCGCCGCCGAGCAGCGGCTGCTGCTGCTCTTCCATCATCTGATCGTCGACGGGCTGTCGTGGCGCATCCTGCTCGAGGACCTGGCGGTGGCCTACGGCCACTTCGCCGCGGGCCGGCCGGGACTCGCGCTGCGGCTGCCGGCGGTGGGCGCCTCCTTCCGCGAGTGGGCCGAGAGGCTCAACGAGCGCGCCTGGGCAGGGGAGCACCTGGAGGAGCTCGCCTACTGGCTGGATGCCGGCCGCGCCCGCCGCGCACCGCTGCCCCTCGATCTCCCCGGCCGGGAGGCCGACAACACCGAAGGCTCGGTGGCGACGGTCCGCGTGGCGCTGCCGGCCGAGGCCACCGCCGTGCTGCTGCACGAGGTGCCCGGCGCCCTGCGGGCCAACGTCCAGGAAGTGCTGCTGGCAGCGCTGGCGTGGGCACTCGCCGAATGGGTCGGCGGCGGCCCGCTGCTCATCGACCTCGAGACCCACGGCCGCGAGCAGCTCGCGTCCGATCTCGACCTCTCGCGCACCGCCGGCTGGTTCACCGCCATCCATCCGCTGCTCCTCGAGCTCGACGCGGCAGCACCGTCCGCGGACCCGGCGGCGGCCCTCCCGGCGGTGTTGACCATGGTGAAAGAGCGCCTGCGGGCGGTGCCGCGGGGCGGCATCGGCTATGGCGCGCTGCGCTACCTGAGCCCACGGCCCGAGGTCGCGGCCGGCCTCGCCGCCCTGCCGCAGGCCGCGGTGGCCTTCAACTATCTGGGCCAGTTTCCCGAACCGGCCGGTTTCCGGACGGCGCCGGAATCCGCAGGACCGTGGAGCAGCCCGCGCCTGCGGCGGCGCCATCAGCTGTTCGTCTTCGCCGGCATCTGGAGCGGCCGGCTCGAGGCCGGGTTCGCCTTCAGCGCCAACCTCCACCGGCAGGCCACCGTCGAGGCTCTCGCGCAGAGCTTCCGGACGGCCCTCGCGGAGCTGCTGCGCCGGGCCCAGGCCGGCGAGGCGGCCGGCTGGACCCCCACCGACTTTCCGCTCGCGGCCCTCAGCCGGGCGGAGCTCGAATGTGCGCTCGAGGCCGTCGAGTTCGAAGGAGCCTGAAACGGTGCCGAGCCAGAGCGTCGCCGACGTCTATCCCCTCACGCCGCTGCAAGAGGGCATCCTCTTCCATTGCGTCGCGAGCGGCGATCCGGCGCTCTACGTGACCAGTTTCGCCTGCACCCTCGAGGGGATCGAGACCGGCGCCTTCACCCGGGCCTGGGAGATCGCCGTGGAGCGCCACACCGTGCTGCGCACCGCCTTCGTCTGGGAGGGCTTGCGTCAGCCGGTCCAGGTGGTGGGGCGGAGCGCCGCCCTTGCCTGGCAGGTGGAAGACTGGCGCTCCCTGGCGCCGGCCGCGCGCGAGGCGCGCTGGGAGCAGGCGCTGGCGGACGATCCGGCCCGGCTCGCCAAGCTGAGCCGGGCGCCGCTGCTGCGCCTGTCGCTCTACCGCACCGGCGAGACGGAGCACCGCTTTCTGTTCAGCCATCACCATCTGATCCTCGACGGTTGGTCGCTGCCGCTGCTGCTGGGCGAGGTGTTCGCGCTCTACGGCGCCGGTCGGCGCGGCCAGGATGCCGGGCTGCCGGAGCCGCGGCCGTTTCGCGATTTCGTGGCCTTCCTGCAGCGGCAGGATCCGGCGGCGGCCGAGCCATACTGGCGGGAAACCCTGCGCGGCTTCACCCGCCCACTGCAACTCGGCGCCGACCGCGGTCACCGCGGGGCGCCGGTGCGCGAAACGGCCACCTGCCGGGTCGCCCTGGCTCCGGCCGCCGGCGCCGCCCTGCAGCTGGCCGCCCGGCAACACGGGCTGACCCTCAACACCCTGGTGCAGGGCGCCTGGGCCCTGCTCCTTGGACGGGCCAGCGGCGAAGACGACCTGGTGTTCGGGGTCAGCGTCGCCGGCCGGCCGCCGGCCCTGCCCGGCGCCGAGCGGATGATCGGCATCTTCACCAACACCCTGCCGGTGCGGGTGCAGCTGGCGGGCTCCCTACCGGCCCTCGACTGGCTGCGGCGGCTACAGGAGAGCCTGATCCGGATGCGGCGCTTCGAGCACAGCCCGCTCGCCAGGGTCCAGAAGTGGAGCGAGCTGCCGGGCGGCCAGCCGCTGTTCGAGCCGATCCTGATCTTCGACGGCCATGCCTCGCCGGCGAGCGGCGCCGCCGCACAGGGGATCGCGGTGCGCGAGGTGCGGTCGACCTTGCGGACCAGCTGCCCGCTGCTCGGGACGGTGTCGCCGGGAGAGACGCTGGCTCTCGCCATCACCTACGACCGGCAGCGCTTCGCCGCCGCTGCCGCCGCCCGGCTGGTGCGGCACTGGCGGGCCCTGCTCGTCGAGCTCGCCGGCGGCCTCGCCGCGCCGCTCGACCTCATCGCCTGGTGGAGCCAGGCCGAGCGGCACCAGATCCTGCGCGAATGGAACGATACCCGGCAGCCCGGCGCGGCGGCGCCGGCGGTGCAGCAGCTGGCCGCGGCGCAGGCGGCGGCGACGCCGGACGCGGTGGCGGTAGTCCATGCCGGGCGCGCGCTGTCCTACGGCGAGCTGCGGCGGCGGGCCGCGCGCCTGGCGGGCCGGTTGCGCGGCCTGGGAATCGGCCCCGAGGGGAGGGTCGGCATCGTCTGCGAGCGCTCGCCGGAGGCAATCACGGCCTTCCTGGCGGTGCTCGCGGCCGGCGGCGCCTATGTGCCGTTGGCTCCGCGGCTGCCGGACGAGCGGCTGCGCTGGCTGTTGGCGGACGCGCGCCCGGCGGCGCTGGTGACGGCCGGCGCGCCGGCAGCGGCGCGCCTCGCGGCCATATCCGGAGGGCTGCCGGTGCTGCGTCTCGACGCCGCCGAGCCGGAGGAGACGGCCGGCGGTGGCGCCGCGAACGAGCCGGACGAGCACGACGAGCGCCGGTTTGCCGGCGCGCCGCTCCTGCCCGGCCAGCTCGCCTATCTGCTCTATACCTCCGGCTCCACCGGGCACCCGAAGGGCGTCATGGTCGGCCACCGATCCCTGCTCAACCACGTCATCTGCGGCATCCGCCGGGACCGGCTCGGGCCGGGCGATCGGATGCTACAGTTCGCCGCGCTGAGCTTCGACGTCAGCGCCGAGGAAATCTACACCTGCCTGGCCGCGGGAGCCACGCTGGTGCTGCGCGAAGCGGCGATGCTCGAGTCCCCGGCCCGCTTCTTCGACGCCTGCCGCCAGCACGAGATCACCGTGCTCGACCTGCCGACCGCTTTCTGGCACGAGCTGGCCGGCGCCCTGGCGCCGCCAGCCACCCTCGAGCTGCCGCCGGCGCTGCGTCTGACCCTCATCGCCGGCGAGCAGGCGATGCCGGAGGCAGCGGCCCGCTGGACGGCCAGGTTGGGGCCGGCCGCCCGCCTGGTCAACCACTACGGGCCCACCGAAGGCACGATTGCACCGACCTCGGCGGAGATCGCCGCGCCGGCGCGCGGCGGGCACCCCGACACGGTGCCGATCGGCCGCCCGATCGGCAACACCACGGCGCTCGTGCTCGGCCGCGAGATGGCGCCGGTGCCGCTGGCGGCGCCGGGCGAGCTCTACCTGGGGGGAGCCTGCCTGGCGCGCGGCTATCACGGCCGGCCGCGGCTCACCGCCGCGAGCTTCGTTCCCGATCCCTACAGCGGCGTGCCCGGAGCGCGCCTCTACCGCACCGGCGATCTTGCCCGCCGGCGCGCGGATGGCGAGCTCGAGTTCCTGGGCCGGATCGACCAGCAGGTGAAGGTGCGCGGCTTCCGCGTCGAGCCGGGGGAGATCGAGGCGGCGCTCGCCGAGCATCCCGCGGTGGGCGCCTGCGCCGTGGTGGCGCGCGGCGGCGCCGGGAGCCACCTGCGGCTGGTGGCCTACGTGACGCCGGGCGCCGCCGGGCCGCCGGTCGAGACGGCGCAGCTGCGCCGGTTCCTCGCGGACAAGCTTCCCGACTACATGGTGCCGGCCCTGTTCGTGGCTCTCGACAGCCTGCCGCGCAACGCCAACGGCAAGGTCGACCGCCAACGCCTGCCGGCGCCGGATCTCTCCCGCCGCGAAGCCGGCGGCGCCGTGGCGCCGCTCGACCCGGTCGAGGAGCGCCTGGCGGCCATCTGGCGCGAGGTTCTGGGGGTCGAGCGGGTGGGCGTTCACGACAGCTTCTTCGAGCTCGGCGGCGACTCGATCCTGAGCATCCAGGCCAGCTCCCGGGCGCGCGCCGCCGGCCTCCACGTCACGCCGCAGCAGATCTTCGAGCGGCGCACGATCGCCGCCCTGGCCGCGGTCGCGCGGCCGCCGCGGGAACACCCCGCCGCCGCCGGGCCGGTCGGCGGGCCGGTGCCGCTCACCCCGGTCCAGCGCCGCTTCCTGGAGAGCGAGCCGCCCGATGCGCACCACTTCAACCAGGCGCTGCTGCTGGCCCTGGCCCGGCCGCTCCCGCCGGGGCGCCTGGCGGCCGTCGCCGCTCGCCTGGCGGAGCGCCACGACGCGCTCCGGCTGCGCTTCCGGCAGACGCCAGGCGCCGGCTGGCAGCAGGAATGCGGGCCGGCGGCAGGCAGCGCCGTCGCCGCCTGCGTCGACCTCGCCGCGCTGCCGCCGCGGCGCTGGCGCCAGGCCCTGGCGAGCGCCGCGGCGCAGGCGCAGGCCGCGCTCGGGCTCGAGCACGGGCCGCTGCTCCGGGCTCTCCTGCTGCGCGGTCCCGCGGCCTGCGGCGACCGGCTGCTGCTGGTCGTCCATCACCTGGCCGTCGACGGCGTCTCGTGGCGCCTGCTGCTGGCCGACGTCGAGGCCGGCTGCACCGCGGCGGCCATGGCGGAGCCGCCGGGCACCTCCTTCAAGGAGTGGGCCGAGCGGCTGCAGGCCTATGCGCAGGGCGAGGAGCCGGCACGCGAGCTGCCCTACTGGCAGGCGGAGCTGGGCCGGGAGGTGCCCGCGCTGCCACTCGACGGCGGCGGCGCCAACACCGTCTCCTCGGCGCGCACGGTGACCGTCGGGCTGAGCGCGGCGGACACCGCGGCCCTGCTCCGCGAGGCGCCCAGGGCGTACCTCACCGAGGTCAACGACCTGCTCCTGGCGGCGCTGGCACGGACCCTCGCCCGCTGGACCGGCGCCGCCGTCTGCCGGATCGAGCTGGAAGGGCACGGCCGCGAGGAGATCGTCCCCGGGGCCGACCTGTCGCGCACCGTCGGCTGGTTCACCACCATGTTCCCGGTCTGCCTCGAGGTGCCGGCGCGCGGCGGCGACGGGGAGCTGATCAAGACGGTCAAGGAGAAGCTGCGGCGCATCCCGCGGCGCGGCATCGGCTGCGGCGTGCTGCGCCATCTGGCGGCCGGCGACGGCGGCCGGCGCGCGCTGCCGGCGGTGGTTCCCGAGATCGTCTTCAATTACCTGGGTCAGCTCGACCGGGCGCTGCCGGCAGACGGGCTGCTGCGGCCGGCCGCCGAGCCGCCGGGACCGGTGCGCAGCCCGCGGCAGCGGCGCGAGCACCTGCTCGAGATCGACGGCGCCATCCAGGAAGGCTGCCTGCAAATGGCCTTCCGCTACAGCGCCAACCGGCACCACGAAGCGACGATCGCCTCCCTGGCAGACGGCTACCGCCGCGCGCTCGCCGAGCTGATCGAGCACTGCCGCCAGGCCCGGGCGACCCGGCACACTCCCTCGGACTTTCCGCTGGCGCGCCTGTCGCAGCCGGAGGTCGAACAGCTCGAGCGCGGCCTCGAGGGCGAGCTCGCAGACGTCTATCCGCTCTCGCCGTTGCAGCGCGGCATGCACTTCCATGCCCTGCTCGATCCGGACACCGGGATCTACCTCAGCCAGGTCGCCGCCACCCTGGTCGGCGATCTGGACGGCGCCGCCCTGCGCCGCGCCTGGGAGACGGTGGTGGCGCGCCATCCGGCGCTGCGCACCTGCTTCGCCTGGGAGGTGGGGGACGAGCCGTTCCAGATCGTGGTGCGGCGCGTCGCGATCCCCTGGCAGGAGCTCGACTGGAGCGGCCTGCCGGCCGGCGAGGTCGCCGAGCGCTGGGCGCGGCTGCTTGCCGCCGACGCCGAGCGCGGCTTCGACCTCGCCCGCGCGCCCCTGCTGCGCTTCACCCTGGTGCGCACGGCGCCCGACCGGCACCTCTTCGCCTGGTGCGTCCACCACCTGCTGGTCGACGGCTGGAGCCAAGCAAGGATCTTCGCCGAGGTGTTCGGCCTCTATCTGGCCGCCGGGCGCGGCGAGGACCTGGCGCTCGAGCCCGCGCCGCCCTACCGCGACTACATCGAGTGGCTGCACGGACAGGACCTGGCGGCGGCAGAGGCCTACTGGCGCGGCGAGCTGCGCGGCTTCAGGGCGCCCACCCCGCTGGCCCTCTGCCGCCCCGCCGCCGCCACCGTCCCGGCGGGCGCGGCGCTGCCGGTCGAGCGCGAGCGCCGCCTCGGCGGCGCGCTCACGGCCGACCTCGCCGGCCTGGCGCGCCGCGGCGACCTGACGCTCAACACCATCCTGCTCGGCCTCTGGGGATTGCTGCTCAGCCGCACCAGCGGCGAGCCGGAGGTGGTGTTCGGCGCCGCCGTCGCGGGCCGGCCGGCCGACATACCGGGAGTCGCCGCGGCGGTCGGCCTGTTCCTCAACACCCTGCCGGTGCGTCTCGCCGCGCCTGCCGAGGCGGAGCTGCTGGGCTGGCTGCAGGCGCTGCAGGCGCGCCAGGTGGAGGCTCGCCGCTTCGAGCACAGCCCGCTGGTCGAGGTGCAGGGATGGAGCGAGGTGCCGCGCGGCCAGCCGCTGTTCGAGAGCCTGCTGGTCTACGAGAACTACCCGCTCCCGGCGCTGCTGGCGCCGGCCGCCGCGGCCGGGCGGCCGGCCGGGTCCGAGCTCGAGATGCACGACCTGCGCAGCCGCGACCGGGTCAACTATGCGCTGCGCCTCGAGATCCTGCCGGGGGAATCGTTGCTCCTGCGCCTGACCTTCGATCCCGGCCGCTTCGCGGCCGCGGCGGTCGACGAGCTGCTGCGTCAGCTGGCGGGGCTCTGCCGCCAGGTCGTCGCGGAGCCGCGCCAACCCCTCGGCGCCCTGTCGCTGGTCACTCCCGAGGCCCTGCTCCCGGACCCGGCGGCGCACCTGGAGCGGCCGCACTTCGACCCCGTTCCCGAGCTGTTCCTGGCGGCAGCCCGGCGCTGGCCGCAAGCCGCGGCGATCTGCCAGGCGCCGAGGAGCTGGAGCTACGGCGAGCTCGCCGGCGCGGCCGAGGAGCTGGCGGCGCAGCTTGCCGGCCGCGGCCTGCCGCCGGGGTCCACCGTCGCGGTCCAGGGCGAGCGCAGCTTCGGCCTGGTGGTGGCGTTGATCGCGGTGCTGCGCAGCGGCGGCGTGCTGCTGGCGCTCGATGCGCGCCTGCCGCCGGAGCGCCGCCGCCGGATGCTCGAGGAGGCCCAGGCCCGCCTGGTGCTGGTGGCAGGCGGCACGGTGCCGGCCAGTGGGGCGGGCGCGCCGCCGGTCCCGGAGTGGCGACTCGAGCCGGCGAGCGGGTGCGTGATCAGCCGCGGCGCGACGTCCGAGGGCCCGGCGGCGCTCGACCCGGCGGTCATGGAGCACCTCGCGGCAGCGGCGCAGCCGGCACCGGCTGACCCGGCCTACGTCTTCTTCACCTCGGGCACCACGGCGCTGCCGCGCGCCGTGCTCGGCCGTCACCAGGGGCTCAGTCATTTCCTGGCATGGCAGCGGGAGATCTGCGGCGCCGGACCCGGCGACCGGGTGCCGCAGCTGACCGGACTGTCCTTCGACGTGGTGCTGCGGGAGATCTTCCTGCCGCTGACCAGCGGCGGCACCCTCTGCCTGCCGCCCCGGGGCGAGGACCCCGCGCCTGGCGAGGTTCTTGGCTGGCTGGCGGCGGAACGGGTCACCCTGCTGCACGCCGTGCCGGCGCTGGCCACCGCCTGGCTGGACGCCGCTCCCGAGGCGCCGCCGCTCGGCGAGCTGCGCGCGGTCTTCTTCGCCGGCGAACCGCTCCACGACTCCCTGGTGCGGCGCTGGCGCCGCGCGGTCTCGGAGCAGGCCAGGATCGTGAATCTGTACGGACCGACCGAGACCACCCTGGCCAAGTGCTGGTATCCGGTGCCGCCCGATCCTCTCGCCGGCGTGCAGCCGGTCGGCTGGCCGCTGCCGCAGACGCAGGCTCTCGTCCTCTCGCCGGCGGGGCGGCGGTGCGGAGTCGGCGAGCCGGGAGAGATCGTCCTGCGCACCCCGTTCCGCACCCTGGGCTACCGCAACGACGCCGCGGAGAACCGCCGCCGCTTTGCCGCCAACCCCTGGAGCGGCGAGGCGGACGACCTGCTCTATTCCACCGGCGACCGCGGCAGGCTGCGGCCCGACGGGGCGCTCGAGATCCTGGGGCGGCTCGACGATCAGGTCAAGATCCGGGGTGTCCGGATCGACCCCCACGAGGTCGCGGCGGTGCTGCAGGAGCACCCCGCGGTCAGCGCGGCGGCCGTGGTCGCAGGCAGCGACCCGCGCGGCGAGACCGCGCTGGTCGCCTACGTGGTGGCGGCGCCCGGCCACGAGCTGTCGCCGGCCGAGCTGCGGGTCTTTGCCGCGCAGCGACTGCCGGCGGCGATGGTGCCGGCGCTGCTGCTGCCGTTGCCGCGTCTCCCCATGACCCCCAACGGCAAGGTCGACCGTCCCGCCCTGCCGCCGCCGGTCTGGCCGGCGGACGGCGTGGCGGCGGCCACCCCGCCGGCGCTTCCCACCCCGGCCGAGGAGATCGTGGCGGCGATCTGGGCCGAGGTCCTCGGGCGCCAGCAGGTGAGCCCGGCAGACAACTTCTTCGATCTGGGCGGCCATTCGCTGCTGGCCGGCCAGATGATCGCGCGCGTGCGCCGCGCCTGCGGCGTCGAGCTGACGCTGCGCCAGCTCTTCGCGGCGCCGACGGTGAGCGGCGTGGCGCGGGCGGTGTCGGAGCTGCTGCGGCAGGGGCCCGAGGCGGCCCCGCTGCCGCTGACGCCGGCGCCGCCGGATGCCGCGCCGGTGCTCTCCTTTGCCCAGGAGCGGCTCTGGTTCCTCGATCAGCTCGACCCCGGCAGCGCGCTCTACAACGTCCACGCCGGCGTCCGGCTGGGCGGCAGGCTCGACGCCGCCATCCTCGAGCGCAGCCTGGCAGCCGTGGTGCGGCGACACCAGCCGCTGCACACCGGCTTCGTCACCGCCGGCGGACGCTGCCGGCCGGTGGTGCGGGCGCGGGCCGAGCTCGCCATGCCGCGGGTGGACCTCGCCCGGCTGCCGGCGGCGGCGCGGGCGGCCGCGCTGGGCCGCCTCGGCGCCGCGCAGTCGGGATGGCCCTTCGACCTCGCGCGCCCGCCGCTGCTGCGCGCCTGGCTGGTGGTGCTGGGAGCCGGCGAGCATGCGCTGCTGCTGACCTTCCATCACATCGTCGCCGACGGCTGGTCGATCGGCCTGCTGACCCGCGAGGTTGCCGCGCTCTACGCCAGCTTTCTCGCCGGCGGCGACGAGGCCGCCGCGGCGCTGGCGCCGCTCGCCATTACCTACGGCGACTTCGCCAGCTGGCAGCGGCAATGGCTGGCGGGCGAGGTGCTGGCCGCCGAGCTGGCCTTCTGGCGCCGGCGTCTGGCCGGGGCCCCTGCCCTCCTCGACCTGCCGTCGGACCGGCCGCGCCGGGGCCGCCGCGGCTCCGGCTCGGGGAGGCTCACCCAGCTCTGGCCGGCGGCGCTCGGCACGGCCGTCGGCCGCCTGGCGCGCGGCGCCGGAGCGACGTTCTTCATGGCGCTGCTGGCCGCCCTTGCCGCAGTGCTGCGCCGCTACACCGGCGGCGACGACCTGGTCGTGGGCACTGCCGTCGCCGGACGCAGCCAGGTGGAGCTCGAGCCGCTGATCGGCCTGTTCGTCAACTCGCTGGTGCTGCGCGCCGACGTGGGCGGCGATCCCGGGTTCGGCGAGCTGCTGGACCGCATGCGGACCGTGGTGCTCGAGGCGCACGCCCACCAGGAGCTGCCTTTCGAGAAACTGGTGGAGGAGCTGGAACCGCAGCGCGATCTGAACTCGAATCCGCTGTTCCAGGTGATGCTGGTGGTCCAGAACATGCCGCCGCCGGCGCGCCCCGGCGGCGAGCTGGTCCTCGAACCGCTGGGCCAGGAGCTGGGTACGGCGCGGCTCGACCTCACCTTCTCCGCCAGACAGCAGGGCGACGGCCTGTCGCTGCTGGTGGATTTCGCGGCCGACCTGTTCGATGCGGCAACCGTGCGCCGGCTGATCGGCCACCTCGGCGAGCTGCTGGCGGCCGCCGCCGCCGGCGCGCACCGCCGGCTCTCGGAGCTGCCCCTGCTCACCCTGCCCGAACGGCACCAGCTGGCCACGGAATGGAACGACACCGCGGCGCCGATCCCCACCGGCCTCTGCCTGCACCAGCTCTTCACGCGCCAGGCGCAGCGCACGCCGCAGGCGCCGGCAGTGCTCTGGGACGGGCAGGTCGCGAGCTACGGCGAGCTGGCGCGGGCGGCGCTCGACCTGGCGCGCCGGCTGCGCGCCCTCGGGGTCGGCCCCGACGTCCTGGTCGGGCTGGCGCTGCCCCGTTCCCCGGCGATGCTGGCCGCGGTGCTCGCCGTCCTCACCGCCGGCGGCGCCTTCGTGCCGTTCGATCCGGAGTATCCGACCGAGCGGCTGGCCCGCATGCTGGCCGATGCCCGGCCGGCCGTGCTGATCGCCAGCGGCGCCGCCGCGGACCTGCTGCCCCCGCTGCCGGCCGCGACCCGGCTGCTGCTGCTCGACGGCGACCAGGTGGTGGGTGCGGGGAACGCGGCGGATCCAACGGCGCCGGCGACCGCGGCCGATGGGCTCGCGGCCCTGTCCGTCGGGAGCCTGCCGGACAGCCTGGCGTACGTGATCTACACCTCGGGCTCCACCGGCCAGCCGCACGGCGTGATGGTCCCCCACCGGGCGGTGGTCGACACCCTCTGCTGGCGCCGGCTGGCCTTCCCGCTGGCAGCCGGCGACCGCATCCTGCAGAGCATCTCGCTGTCGTTCGATCCGTCGATCTGGCAGATCTTCGGCGCCTGGACGAGCGGTGCCGCACTGGTGCTGCCGCGTGCGGAGGGGCACAAGGATCTGACCTACCTGGCGGCGCTCATCGCCAGCGCGCAGGTCACCGTCGCCGACTTTCCCCCCTCGGTTCTGCGGCGGCTGCTGGCCGAGCCGGCGCTCGCCGACGGCCGGCTGCGGCACGTCTTCGCCGGTGGCGAGGCGCTCGGCACCGAGCTGCGCGACCGCTTCCTGGGCCGCCTCGACGCGGCGCTGCACAATGTCTACGGGCCCACCGAGGGCGCCATCGACGCCACCTGGTGGACCTGCCGCCGCGACGACGAGGGCCCTGCCGTGCCGATCGGCCGGCCGATCGCCAACAAGCAGGTCCTGCTGCTCGACGACCAGCTCGCGCCGGTGCCGATCGGCCTGGCGGGCGAGCTGGCCATCGCCGGCGCCGGCCTGGCTCGGGGTTATCGCGGCCGCCCGGAGCTGACCGCGGAGAGGTTCCGTCCCCACCCGTCGAGCGCCTCTCCGGGGACCCGCCTCTACTGCACCGGCGACCTGGCCCGGCTACGCCCGGACGGCCGCATCGACTTCCTGGGGCGCATCGATCACCAGGTCAAGGTGCGGGGAGTCCGGGTCGAGCCGAGCGAGATCGAGGGCGCGCTCGCCGCGCACCCCGAGGTGGCGGAGGCGGTGGTGATGCTCGACCGCGGCAGCAACGGCGACGGTCGGCTGGTGGCCTACGTCGCCGCCGCCGGCGGACCACCTCCCCCCGCCCGCGAGCTCTCGTCGTTCCTGCGCCAGCGGCTGCCAGCGGCCATGGTGCCCGCCGCCTTCGTCGCGGTGGCGGCGATCCCGTACACGCCCACCGGCAAGGTCGACCGCCAGGCCCTGGCTCGGCTGGGCGTCGCGGAGTCCCGGGAAGAGCCGGCCCGCGTGCCACCGCGCACGCCGCGCGAGGCGCTGCTGGCGCGGGTCTGGTGCGAGGTGCTGGGACTCGACGCGGTGGGGGTCGAGGACAACTTCTTCGCGGCCGGCGGCGACTCGATCCTGAGCATCCAGATCGTGGCCCGCGCCGCCCGGCTGGGTCTGCGCCTCTCCCCGCGGCAGCTGTTCGAGCAGCAGACGATCGCCGAGCTGGCGGCGGTGGCGCAGGAAGCAAGGCCCGCGAGCGAGCAGGGGCCGGTGACCGGCCCGCTGCCGCTGACGCCGATCCAGCACTGGTTCTTCGAGCGCCAGCCGGCCGAGCCGTGGCACTTCAACCAGTCCCTGCTGCTCGAGCTGCTGCGGCCGGTCGCGCCGGCGGTGCTCGCCGGCGCGGTGGGCCGGCTGCTCTGGCATCACGACGCCCTGCGCCTCCGCTTCGCCCCGGGTGCGGCGGGGGTCGAGCAGCAGGTCGCGGCACCGACGGCGGACGTCCCGTTTTCGGTGGTCGATCTCTCGGCCCTGCCGGAGAGCGCCTGGCGGGCGGCCGAGCGGGAGCGGGAGGCCGTCCAGCGCAGCCTCGACCTGGGCCGCGGGCCGCTGCTGCGCGCCACGCTCTTCGACCGCGGCGAGCGGGCCGCCCCGCTGCTGCTACTGGTCGTCCACCATCTCGCGATCGACGGCGTCTCGTGGCGCATCCTGATCGAGGATCTGGAGGCCGCGTGCGAGCAGCTGGCGGCCCACGGCGTGGTCGAGCTGCCGCCCAAGACCAGCTCGTTCCAGCACTGGGCGCGCCGGCTGCCGGAGCTCGCCGTCTCCTCCGACCTGGAGCGCGAGCTGGACGGGTGGTCAGCCCTGGGCAACCGGCCCGCGCCGCCGCTGCCGCGCGATTTCCCGCCGGCGGGCGGCGCGGACCTCGAGGCGGCTGCGGCGGCCGTGGCCGTGACCCTTGGCGCCGACGAGACCAGGGCGCTGCTGCACGAGGCGCCAGCCGCCTGCCGCGCCCGCAGCGACGAAATCCTGCTGGCCGCGCTGGCGCTCGGTCTCGTCCGCTGGACCGGCGAGACATCGCTGCTGCTCGAGCTCGAGGGGCACGGGCGCGCCGACGAGCTGATCCCCGGGGTCGATCTGTCGCGCACCGTCGGCTGGTTCACCAGCATCTTCCCGGTGCGGCTCGAGCTGCCCCCGGACCTCGGGCCGCTGGCGGCACTCGCGGCGGTCAAGGAGCAGCTGCGGGCGATCCCCAACCGGGGGATCGGCTACGGCATCCTGCGTTACCTGGGCCGGCCCGCCGCGGTGCAGCGGCTGCAGGCCTTGCCGGCCCCGGAGATCAGCTTCAACTACCTGGGTCAGATCGATCGCTCGGCGGCAGCCGGGAGGCTGCTGCGGTTCGTCGGCGATGCCGCGGGGGCGCCGCACAGCCCGCTGTGGGTCCGCCCGCACCCGCTCGCGATCGAGGCCGCGGTGGCGGGCGGCTGCCTTCACCTGCGCTGCGGCTACGACCCGGCGCGCCACCGGCGCGCCACCATCGAGCACCTGGCCGGTAATTTCCTGGAGGCCGTCAACGCCATCGTCACGGCGTCGCGCTCCGCGGCGGCGAGAGACGAGGGCTCGACGATGTCGGACTTCCCTCTGCTGCGCGGCAAGCGGGAGCAGCTGCAGCGCCTGCTGCAGCGCTTCGGCCAGGACCGGCAGCCGGAGGGCCGCGCATGAACCGGCGGCAGGTCGAGGACGCTTATCCGCTGTCTCCCATGCAGCAAGGGATGCTCTTCCATGCGCTCTCCGCTCCCGGCTCCGGCGCCTACTTCGAGCAGCTGACCTGCGAGCTGGCCGGGGACCTCGACGTGACGCTGTTCGAGCGCGCCTGGCGCCAGGTGCTGGCCCGCCATCCGGCGCTGCGCTCCGCCTTCGATTGGGAGAGCATGGACGAGCCGGTGCAGGTGGTGATCCAGCAACCGGACCTGCCGTTCGAGCAGCAGGACTGGCGCGGCCTCGACGCCGGCGAACAGCGCTCGCGCCTGCGGTCGACGCTCGCGGCCGACCAGGCGCGCGGCTTCGATCTCGCGGCCGCGCCGCTGGTGCGCATCGCGCTCTTCCAACTGGGCGAGCGGCGCTTCCGCCTGGTCTGGAGCCATCATCACCTGATCCTCGACGGCTGGTCGATGCCGATCCTCTTCCGGGAGTTCTTCACCTGCTACCGCGCCGCCAGGGCGGGAGCCACGGCGGCGGCGCTGCCGCCGCCGCGTCCCTACCGCGACTACATTGCCTGGCTCGAGCGCCAGGATCTGGCGGCCGCGGCGGCGTTCTGGCGCCGCCAGCTGGCGGGGTTCGCCTCGCCGACCCCGATCGGCCGCGGCCGGCGCGCCCCGGGGGACGGGCCGCCAGGGGCTTACGGGGAGCGCGAGCTGCGGCTGTCAGCGGTGTCGACCGCCGCGCTGCAAGCGCTGGCGCAGCGCCACCAGGTCACGGTCAACTCGCTGCTCGAGGCCTGCTGGGCGCTGCTGCTGAGCCGCCACTCGGGCGAGCGGGACGTGCTCTTCGGCGTCGTGGTCTCGGGCCGCCCGGCCGAGCTTGCCGAGGTCGAATCGATGGTCGGGCTGTTCCTCAACACGCTGGCGCTACGCCTCGAGCTGACGGACCGCGAGCCGCTGATGCCGTTCGTGCGCCGCGTCCAGGCGAAGCTCACCGAGCTGCTCGGCTTCGAATGGAGCCCGCTCGCGGACGTGCAGGGGTGGAGCGACGTGGCGCGCGGCCTGCCGCTGTTCGAAAGCATCGTCGTGTTCCAGAACTACCCGGTCGAGGCGATCGGCGGCGAGCGCGACGGCGGCCTGGCGATCCACGACTACCAGGTCCGGGAGCACACCAACTACCCTCTCAACCTGCTGGTGGGCCTGGCGGGGGCCCCCGCAGCCAATCCATCGGGGGCCGGGCCGGCCGCGGGGCTCGTACTGGCCATCAGCTACGACACCCTCCGCTTCGACGGCGCCACCGTCGACGAGATGCTGCGCCAGCTCGGCGGCCTGCTCGAGCAAGCCACGCGGAGCCCCGACGCGCCCCTCGACAGCTTCTCGCTGATCACCCCGGAGGCGCGCCGCTGGCTGCCCGATCCGGCGATGCCGATCCCGGCGCCACACCACGACCCGCTGGCGCGCCAGTTCCGAACCGCCGCGGCGCGCTGGCCCGCGGCGCCGGCCGTCGAGCAGGGGGACCGGGCCTGGAGCTATGGCGAGCTGGCCGCCGCCGCCGAGGCGCTGGCGCTCCGGCTCACCAGCACCGGGATCGCACGCGGGGAACCGGTGGCGGTGCGGGGCGTGAGGTCCTTCGGGCTGGTGGCCGGTGCGCTCGGCGTGCTGCTGGCGGGCGGCGCCCTGCTGCCGCTCGACCGCCGGCTGCCGGCCGAGCGCCAGCGCCGGATGCTCGAACAGGCGGGAGCACGGCGACTGCTGCGGGTGGGAGAGCCGGCGGCGGCCGACGACGGGCTGGACGGGTTGGCGCTCGCGGTCCTGGCGGTCGACCCCGACAGCGGCCGGCCTACCTGCCCTCCGGGCGGGGCCGCGGCGGCGGCCGGCCCCGGCGCGAGCGGGCCGCTGCCCGAGCCCGCCCCTGACGATCCGGCCTACGTGTTCTTCACCTCGGGCACGACCGGAGTGCCCAATGCCGTGGTCGGCCGCCAGAGCGGTCTGGGGCATTTTCTCGACTGGCAGCGCACCACCTTCGACGTCGGCCCGGGGGACCGCGTGGCGCAGCTGACCGGGCTGTCTTTCGACGTCGTGCTGCGCGAGCTCTTCCTGCCCCTGACCAGCGGCGCGGTGCTCTGCCTGCCGGACGAGGATCTCGCGGTCGCCGGCGCCGCGGCGCCGGCCTGGCTGGCGCAAAGCGGCATCACGCTGCTGCACACGGTGCCCTCCCTCGCACTGGCCTGGATCGCGAGCGGAGCCGGCGAGGTGCGCCTTCCCCGCCTGCGCTGCGTATTCTTCGCCGGCGAGCCGCTGACCGGCGAGCTGGTGAACCGCTGGCGCGCGGCCTTCGACCATCACGGCGAGGTGATCAATCTCTACGGGCCGACCGAGACCACGCTGGCCAAGTGCTGGTACCGCGTGGCGCCGGAGCCGCGGCCCGGCGTCCAGCCGCTCGGAGCGCCGTTGCCGGACACCCAGGCGCTGATCCTGGCCGACGGCGGACGCCGCTGCGGCGCCCTCGAGACGGGTGAGATCGTGGTGCGCACGCCGTTCCGGACTCTCGGCTTCCTGCAGCCGGAAACCGGCGGGCAGCACCGCTTCGTCGCCAATCCCTTCCGCGACGACCCTGCCGACCTGCTCTATCGCAGCGGCGATCTGGGCAGGTTCGGCGCCGACGGGCTGCTGGAGATCCTGGGGCGGCGCGACGGTCAGCTCAAGATCCGCGGCGTGCGGGTCGAGCCGGCGGAGATCGAGCGTGCCTTGCGGCGCCATCCCGGCGTCCGCGAGGTGGCGGTGGTGGCCGACGGTGCGGGCGGCGGCCGCCTGGTGGCCTGCGTGGTGCCCCAGGTGAGCGACGGGAGCAGCCCCTCGCCCGCGGAGCTCGGCCGCCTGGCGCGCGAGTCGCTTCCCGCACCGATCGTCCCCTCGCACTTCGTCCTGGTCGCCGCGCTGCCGTTGACCGCCAACGGCAAGCTCGACCGCGCCCGGCTGCTGGAGATCGCCGGATCCCGGCAGGCTGCCGATGCGCCCGCGGTACCGCCGCGTGATCCGATCGAGCTCGAGATCGCCGCGATCTGGGAGGAGATGCTGGGCACGCCGGTCGGGGTCACGGAGAGCTTCTTCATGCTCGGCGGCCACTCGCTGCTGGTGGCGCCGATGCTGGCGCGCGTCGAACGGCGCTTCGACCACCGGCTCTCGCTCGCCGGCTTTCTGCCGGCGCCGACGGTCGAGCATCTGGCATCGGCGCTGCGCGCCAGGCCGGCGGAGATCGCGCGCTCGCCGCTCCTACCGCTTCGCCCGCAGGGCTCCGGCACGCCGCTGTTCTGCGTGCACCCACTCGGCGGCAGCGCGCTCTGCTACCAGGCGCTGGCTCGCGCCCTGGCGGAGCTCCTGCCGGAGCAGCCCTTCTACGGCCTGGACGAGCAGTTCCAGCCGGGCAGCAACCGACGCTTCGAGGACCTCGAGGAGATGGCGGCGACCTATCTCGCCGCCGTCCGTCAGGTCCGTCCGGCGGGCCCGTATCTGCTGGCCGGCTGGTCCTTTGGCGGGTCGGTCGCCTTCGAGATGGCCCGCCAGCTGGCGGGCAGGGGCGAGGAGGTCGCGATGCTCGCGCTGTTCGACAGCTTCGCGCCGGCCGCGTCCGCACCGTCGCACGATGCGGCGCTGGACGACGCGGCGATCATCCTCGAGCTGGTCGGCCCGCAGGTCGAGCTCACGCCGGAGATGCTGCGCGGCCTCGCCCCCGAGGCGCAGCTGCGCCGCCTGCTCGAGCTCGGCAGGAGATCCAACCTCCTGCCTCCCGACTACGACGTGGAAACCCTGCGCGAGCTCGTCGCCATGGTCCGCATGAACGGCCGCCTGGCGCAGCAATATCGGCCGCGCGCCTACCCCGGGCGCTTGACCTTCTTCAAGGCCGAGCTCGACGCCGACGCCGATGGACGGCAGGCGCGCAACCTCGAGGGGTGGCGTGCCCTGACGACCGGGGAGCTGGCGGTGAGGCCGGTCGCCGCCACGCACCGCGCCATGGTCTATGCACCACAGGTCCAGCAGCTGGCCGCGGAGCTGGGCCGCTGCCTCGCCGCGACCACGATGGACGCTGCCGCCTCGCCGGCGGCGCTCATGCCCGGCTGAGACCTCGGGACGCGACCCGCTGCCATGTGTGGATTCGTCGGTTACCTGGACCTGCGCGCCGAGCGCCCGGCGGACCGGGAGCTGTTGGCGAGGATGAACGACCGGCTGATCCACCGCGGCCCGGATTCGGCCGGCTTTTTCGTCGAGGCCGAGGTCGGCCTCGCCTTCCGCCGGCTGAGCATCATCGACCTCGCGACCGGCGATCAGCCCATCTACAACGAAGACCGCAGCCTGGTGCTGCTCTGCACCGGCGAGATCTACAACTTCCAGCAGCTGCGGCGGGAGCTGGAATGCAAGGGGCACCAGTTCAGCACGCGCAGCGACGTCGAGGTCCTGGTCCATCTCTACGAGGAGAGCGGCCCGGAGCTGTTGCACCGCATCAACGGACAGTTCGCCTTCGTGCTCTACGACCGCCGCCGCCGCCGGCTCCTGCTGGCGCGCGACCACTTCGGCGTGACGCCGCTCTTCCACGCCACCCACGACGGCTATTTTCTCTTCGCCTCGGAGATCAAAGCGCTGCTCGAGCATCCGGCGGTGCCGCGGCGGGTCGACCTGACCGGGCTCGACCAGGTCCTGTGCCTGCCGGGACCGGTCGCTCCGCGGACGCTGTTCGAGGGCATCGAGAGCCTGCCGAGCGGTCATCAGATCGTGGTCCAGGACTCGCGCGTGCAGGTCTCCGAATACTGGGACCTCGACTACCCGCCGGCCGGCGAGCCGGCGAGCCGGGAAAGCGAGCGCCACTACGTGGAGCGGCTCGGCGCACTGCTGGAGCAATCCGTTGCGCTGCGGTTGCAGGCCGACGTGCCGATCGGGCTGTACCTGAGCGGCGGCCTCGACTCCTCGCTGGTGACCGCGCTGGCCTGCCGTCTGCGCGGCGCCGGCCAGCACACCTTCTCGATCCGCTTCGCCGACCAGGCGATCGACGAGACCCGCTTTCAGCGGCTGCTGGCCGGCCGCCTCCACACCCGGCACCACGAGATCTGCTTCGACCGCGAGGAGATCGCGACGCGGATGAGCGACATGGTCTACCACGCCGAGTGCCCGGTCCGGGAGACCTACAACACCTGCTCGCTGGCGCTGTCGCAAGCGGCGCACCAGGAGGGGATCAAGGTGATCCTGGGCGGCGAGGGGGCCGACGAGCTGTTCGCCGGCTACCCCGGGTACCTGTTCGATCAGCTCGGTCCGCGGCGCGCGCCGGCCGCCGATCTCAACGCCCTGCGCGAGGCGAAGCTGCGCGAAAAGCTCTGGGGCGACGCCAGCCTGTTCTACGAGACCGATCTGTACGCCTTCCGCAAGAGCCGCGCGGCGCTCTACTCCGACGACCTCCGCGCCAACCTCGACAGCTTCGATTTCGTGAACTTCGCGCTCGTCAACCACGACCGCTTGCGCGGCAGGCATCCCCTTCATCAGCGCTCCTATCTCGACTTCAAGCTTCGCCTGGCCGATCACCTGCTGGCCGATCACGGCGATCGGATGGCACTCGCCAACTCGGTCGAGGGGCGCTATCCGTTCCTCGACGTCGAGGTCGTCGACTTCGTGCGCCAGATTCCTCCCGATCTCAAGCTCCACGATTTCACCGAGAAATACATCCTCAAGCTCGCGGCCGCCGACCTCGTGCCGTCCGAGATCGTGACCCGCGAGAAGTTCGGCTTCCGCGCGCCGGGATCGCCCTTCCTGCTGGGCCAGCGGATCGAGTGGATCGAGGATCTGCTGTCGCACGATCGGATAAGGCGCCAGGGGTATTTCAAACCCGACACGGTCGACGCTCTGCGCGCCCGCTGCCTGAGCCGGGAAACCGATCTGAACCCCCACCAGGAAACCGACTTCCTGATGGTGGTCCTCACCCTTGGCCTGCTGGCAGATCGCTTCGGCCTGCCCGCGCTGGCGTGAGCCTCCCTGGCGCTCGGCCCTTGCCGCACTTGACCCCCGGCAGGAAGCTGGCTACGATCCAGCGCGTAATGATCGCAACTAATCCCCTAAGCAATATAGATGATCCGTGCGACACAGGAGGTTCCCGGTGACCAGGCGAAACGTGTTCTCTTTCCTGCTGCTCGCGACGCTCGCCGCCCAGATCGACGGCGCTGCCGCCGCACCGGCCGGCGGCGCCGTCGCGCCCAGCACCGGCGCGGCCGTCGCTCCGGCCACTCCCGCCTCGGCACCCGGCGCCACCGCGGCGGCGGCCACGGCGAAGCGCTATCCGATCGATCGCAATCATTCGACGGTCGGCTTTGCCGCTGCTGTCCTCAAGGTGAGCAAGGTCACCGGCAAGTTCGCCGACTTCTCGGGCAACGTCGTGGTGCTCGACCCGAAAGATCCCACCACCGCCTCGATCGACGTCAAGATCGACGCCGCCAGCATCGACACCGGCATCGCCGAGCGCGACCAGGATCTGCGGAGTCCGCGGTTCTTCGACACCGCCAAGTATCCGACGGTGACCTTCAAGAGCGCGCGGGTGCGGCGCGACGGCGACAACTACGTGCTCGACGGCACGTTCTCGATGCACGGCGTCGCCAAGCAGATCTCGATCCCGTTCCGGTTGCTGACGCTGGACCGGGTGGTCGGCGCCGAGGCCCATTTCACGCTGAACCGGCAGGACTATGGCATTGCCTGGGAACGCAAGATGGAGGATGGCTCTCTGTTCGTGGCCGACGAGGTCGGGATCGACCTCTACCTGTTGACCCGGCTCGCCGAACCCTACGTGCCGGGGACGCCCATTCCCGAGAAGGACAAGACCAAGCCCGATTGACGGTCGGCCACCGGGGGCATCGTCATCGAGGTCGGTTCTCCCGCACCAGCTCAACCCTGAGCTGCTCCAGGCCCCAGGTGAGGTCTCGCGGATAGTGGCCGGGCGCGCCGGCCAAAGCTACGTCCACGGTCTTCAACGCCTCCGCGGTCCGGTGCAACTTGTGTAGGATCCGCGCCTTGACGTCGTAGGCGAAGACGGATTGCTCCATGGCCAGGGCTCTGTCGATCCAGGCCAGGGCCTCTCCCAGGCGCTCGCCGGTCGAGTCCGCGAACAGGGCGGCCGCCGTGTAGTCCGCCGCTTGCGGCTTGCCTCCGAGGGCCCGGTCGATCTCGGCCCAAGCCTCCCGATCGGCGTCCGCCTCCACCGTGAAAGAGGCCCGCAGGTTTTCCCAGGCCATCTCGACCGCACCCTTCCCCCTCCCCAAGGGGGTGATCGTGAACAGCAGCCACTCGGTGAAGGGGCCGGTCCGCGGCTTCACGTCGATGCGGAGGAGATCCTCCTGCTGCTTGTAACCGTAGGCTCCCCACTGCCGCGCATTCTTGCTCAGGGCGAAGGTCCACTGATCGGGACCGGGGATCGCGAACAGGGCATAGGTGCCGGCCGGCACCTCGTGCCCTTCGATCCTGGCCGGCGTGGAGAGCCGGATCGTGGTGGCCTCGCCGGCCCCCAGACGCCACACCTCGCCGTACGCCACCAGACCGCCCCAGATCTTTCGTCCCTTGACCCCCGGGCGGTGATATTCGATCTCCACCTCGGTCTTGCCGATCACGGTCTTGACCGCGGCGGCCGGGCTGACCAGCGGCAGCGCCAGCTCGGCAGCTGCCGCGCCAGCGGGGAGCACCAGCAGCACGAGCAGGAGAACGCGGATTCGGTGCATCGCGGCATCCATGGTCAGGTTTGCCCGAGAGCCTGGGCCGGTGTGATGCGGGTGGCGCGGCGAGCTGGCAGGTAGCTGGCGGCGACGCCAACGCCGCAGATCAACGCCGAGACCGCGAACAGGGTGGCAGGATCGTACGGCACCACCTCGAAGAGCTGGCTCTGCAGCAGGTTGCCGCCCCAGAGGACGAGCAGCAAGCCGAGCGCCAGCCCTGACCAGATCTGCAGCGCGCTCTGCCACAGCACCAGACGCGCGATGTCCCGCCGGTTGGCGCCGCAGCTCATCCGGATCGCGATCTCGCGGCTGCGCCGGACGACGGCATAGGCCGTCACGCTGTAGACCCCCAGCGCCGCCAGGACCACGGCGAGCGCCGAAAAGATCGCGAAGAGCCAGAGACCGAATCCCAGCTGTGAGGTGCTCTCGGCGACCAGCTGATCCATCGACCGAACGTTGACCAGGGGCACGTCAGGAGCCCGCTTCCAGACCAGCCCGCGCACCGTGCCGGCAAGCTGCATCGGATCGCCTCGGGTGCGGGCGACGACGGACATCATGCGCCAGCCGCTCTGGGCTTGCGGCAGGTAGAGCTGCTCGAGCGAGTCCGCCGCCAGGCTGTTGTGTTTCACCGGACCGACCACGCCCACCACGGTCATCCAGTCCGTCTTGGCCCAGTCGCGCAGCGACACGCGCCGTCCCAGGGGGCTCTGCGTCTGCCACAGCCGCCGGGCCAGCCGGCTGTCCACGATCACCACCGCGGCACCGGCGGCGTCGTCAGCGGAGCGAAACAGACGCCCCTGACGCAACGGGATGCCCATGGCATCGAAGTAGCCGGGGGTCACCACCCGCCACGATACGGCGGGATTGGCGTCCCCGGGCCGCGGCGGCGCCGTGCCCTCCACCGCCACCTGGCCCGACATGTCGCTGCCGCTGAACGGCAGGTCGGAAACGGCGGCGGCGGCGCGCACACCGGGCAGGGCAGCGAGGTTGCCGAGCAGGCCGTCGAAGAAACTCACGGTCGTCGCGGGCTCCTTGAAGCTGGAGCGCGGCAGGAAGATCTGGAAGGTCAGCAGGTGATCGGAACGGAAGCCGACGTCCACCTGCCGGAGGCGCAGGAAGCTCCGCGCCAGCAGCCCGGCGCCCACCAGCACCAGCACGGCAAGAGCGACCTGGGCAGCGACGAGGAGGTTGCGGATGCGCAGGCCGCCGCGGCCGGCGGCGGCCCTCTCGCCGCCTTCCTTGAGCGCGTCATTGCCACCGTGCCGGAGCGCCCAGGCGGTCGCGAGCCCGCCAAGGGCGAGGCCGCCGGCCAGCGAGAAGATCAAAGTGATCCCGATGACCGTCCGATCGACGGCGATCTCGTGGAGCCGCGGGATACCCTCCGGACCCAGGGCGACGATGGTCCGTACGACCCAGGACGCGAGCAGCAGGCCCAGGGTGCCGCCCGCCAGCGTCAGGACCGTGGATTCGGCGAGCAACGGCCGGGTGAGCGCGCCGCGGCCGGCCCCCAGCGCGGCGCGGAGCGCCAGCTCTCGGCTGCGCTCGGTGGCCCGCGCCAGCGTCAAGTTGATCACGTTGCCGCAGGCGGTCAGCAGCACCAGTCCGCCGGCCGCGAGCAGGGCCAGGAGAGCCGGCCGCGCCGCGCCCACCAGGTGGTCGCGCAGCGGGGTGAGGCGAAGGGCCCAGCCGCTGCCGGCCGGATAGATCGCCGGATACTGCCGCTGCAGCCCATGCGCCAGGACGTCCATCTCGGCCTGGGCTTGCGCCTGCGACCGGCCTCGGCGGAGCCGGCCGACCGTCGTCACGCCGCGGGCGTCGCGCGGCAGCGGCTTCTCGACGTCGATGGCCAGGGGCGCCCAGACGTCGATCTCGTCGCCACCGAAGCGGAAGTCCGCAGGCAGCACGCCGACGACCTGGTGGGGCTCGTTGTTGAGGATCAGGGACCGCCCCACGATCCGGCGATCGCCGCCGAAACGCCGCTGCCACAGCCGATGGCTCAGGAGGGCCACCCGGTCGCGACCCGGCGTCTCTTCCTCGGCGGAGAAGGTGCGACCGGCAGCGGTCGTCACCCCGAGCAGGGGGAAGAGCGCGGCGGAGGCCCTGGCGCCCACGAGCTGCTCGGGCTCCGGCATCCCGGTCAGGTTGAAGCGCCAATGGAGGAGCCCCGCCACCGACTCCAGAGCGGTGCTGCGCCGGACGTCGAGCAGCTCGAGCTCGGAGAGCGGCTCACGCAACAGGCCGCGGTCCGGGAACCGGTTCGAGATCATCACCAGGCGTCCGGGATCGCGGTACGGCAGCTCCCGGATGAGGGTGGCATCGACGATGGTGAAAACCGTGCAATACGCACCGCTGCCGAGAGCGAAACAGGCGACGGTCGCCAGCGCGTAGCCCTTCGCCCGGCGCAAGGCGCGGAGCACGAGTCGGAGGTCTCTGAACGGCATCCCCGCGAAGCTCCAATTGGTTGACCAGCCGGGCACGGCGACATTATAGTTAATCAAGTTGCTTTGTCTAGATCATGCGCTGTTTATTTGTGATTGAAAAATGTTGCCGGACGTCACGGACTGCTAGGGCGAGAGGGTATACGCAACGAAGCTTGCGGGGAGGTCCTGATGGATCGTGGTAGGAAGTTCTTGCGCCGGGCCGGAGGAGTTGCCGGCGTCGTCGCTCTGTCGGCGAGCGTGCTCGCCGGCAAGGCTCCGCCGCCCGAGCCGCCGGCGGCCCCCGCCGCCACGGCCGCGCCAGGCGCGATGGCTGCGCCGACCGCGAATACCGCCGCCTGGAAGCCCGCGGTCCCGCGCACCTGGGACGACGCGGCCCTCGCCACGCTGGAAGTCCCTTTGGCGCATTCGCACGTCGTACCCCGTCAGGTGCCCGCGGAGTACTACTACAGGATCCCGGTCCGTACGCTCCGCAAGGGGTATCCGGTGTACCACCCGGACCGGGAGCCGGCCGGGTATCTGGAAATGCTGAAAGGCCGTGAGCCGGAGGTCGTTTTCGATCCGGCGAAGCTGGTGACGCAGGAAGACTGGGTCCGCGCCGGGGAGCTGGTCTTCAACGCACCCATCGTCTATGACGCCCTGCTCTCGGTCGACAAGCTCCACGACCGTGACTGGTATCGCAAGACCGGCGTGCCGGTGGCGGCGGACGGCACCGTGCCATTCCTTCGCTACTACGTCCTGGCGAAGGGCCAGGTGGCAGTGGGCGAGTTCTCGTGTGCAACCTGCCACGTTCGCGTCATGCCTGACGGCAGCACCGTCATCGGGGCGCAGGGCAACTACCCCTTGGGGCGCCTCGACGCCCTGGACCACCGGGAGCAGGCGGCTGCCGCGAAGGACCCCACCAAGTTCCTGCAGGAGTTTCGCGACGGGTTCCGCGCGCCGTATGGTGCGCCATGGCTGGGGGCGAACGACCCGGCGGCGCGGTACGCGAAGCTCTCCGCCGAGCAGATCGCCGCCGGCGACGAGGCCGTTCCGCCCGGCGTGCAGGCGCGCCTCGGCACCAGCGCGTTCCACCCCGTCCAGGTGCCGGATCTGATCGGGCTCAAGGACCGCCTCTATTTCGACCGCACCGGCAACGTCCGCCACCGCTCGATCGGTGACTTGATGCGCTACGCGGCGCTCAACCAGGGGATGAGCTTCTTCACCGTGTATGGCGATTTCCGGCCGGCGGGTTCCCTACCCGAGCCGCAGCAGATGCGGCGCTACAGCGACGAACAGCTCTACGCGCTCGGCCTTTTCCTTTATTCACTGCAACCGCCGCCGAACCCCAACCAACCGGATGCCCTCTCGGCACGGGGGCAGGAGATCTTCACCAAGAAAGGGTGCGGGCACTGCCACACGCCGCCGCTCTATACCAACAACAAGCTGATCGCGGTGGATGGGTTCAAACCGCCAACGAACCACCCCGAGACGCAGGACGTGCTATTTTTCCGCATGGGGACGGACCCCGGCCTTGCTCTTTACACTCGACGCGGGACCGGTTTCTACAAGGTCCCGTCGCTCAAGGGGCTCTGGTACCGCGGTCCGCTCGAACATTCCGGCTCGGTGGCCACGCTCGAGGACTGGTTCGATCCGCGACGCCTGCAACGCGACTACGTGCCGACAGGGTTCCGCGGGGCGGGGGTGAAAACGCGAGCGGTCCCGGGGCACCGCTACGGCCTCGACCTTGCCGAGCCTGACCGCAAGGCCCTGATCGCGTTTCTGCGAACTTTGTGACGCCGGTAGGGCAGGCGGCCCTCCTGCCGGTGGTGTGGTAAAATGTGCGATCCGGGGAGCCGCGCAGTCACCCACCGCCAACCCCATTCCTTAGACTTCGCCCGGGAGGAACGCCTGCATGGCAGCGCGACGCTTGATGAACCGTTTGTACTACTTCACCATCGAGGACGAGAGCATCCTGGCGGAAGCCTTCTCGCAGCTCGAAAAGGACGTCTACGCCATCACCTACAAGGTCACCGGCACCGAGGACGTGTTCGTCACCACCGGCGAGACCAAGGACGCGATGGATCGCAACGACATCCCCTACAACCTGCTGGCGGAGGAGGACTGCGCGCGGATCGCCCTCTATCACTCGCCGCTGTCGCGCGAGGAGCTGGCCGACTACGAGGACGCGATCAAGGCGCTGGCGCTGGCCTGCCGCGCCATCGCCCTGGCCTGCGTCGGCGTCAATGGCGAGACCAACCTGGGCTTCGATCTCTCCAACGGCTCCAAGCACTACACCTACTTCACCGCGCCGGCCGGCCACACCTTCATCTGGCGGCTGTTCCGGGAGCGCGACGAGGCGGTCGATTTCTTGGGCAAGCTCACCGCCGGCGACAAGAAGGCCGTCGAATGGGCCGACGCCATCCCCCTCGGCACCTCGAAGGAGCTCAAGTCCTATCATTGAGCCGCGAGGGACCTGCCGCTGAATCCGACTCCCTTCGACGAACCCACCTACAGCGTGTCGCAGCTCTGCGGCGAGATCCGCGAGCTGCTCGCCGAGGCCTTCCCCACCATCTGGGTGGCCGGGGAGGTGGCGCGCTGCAAGCAGGGGACGCGCGGGCACGTCTACTTCGAGCTGATCGAAAAGGGTGACCGCGACTCGATCGTCGGCAAGCTCGACGCGGTGATCTGGAACGCCGACCACCAGCGCGTCAAGCGCATGCTGGCCGCCACCGACCAGCGGCTGGCCGACGGGGTGCAGATCCGCTGCCGCGGCAGCCTGGATTTCTACGGCGCCGGCGGGCGCCTGCAGCTGACCGTCCGGGAGATCGATCCGACCTTCACCCTCGGCCTGCTCGAGCTGCGGCGGCGCGAGACGCTGGCGGCGCTGACGGCGGCCGGGCTGATGGAGCGCAATCGCTCGCTGGCGCTGAGCGAGCTGCCGCTGGCGCTGGCGCTGGTCACCTCCGAGGGGAGCGCCGCCTACCACGACTTCCTGTCCGGGCTGCGCGAGAGCGGTTATGGCTTCCGCGTGCTGTTCGTGCACGCCGCGGTCCAGGGCCGCGACGCCGAGCGCGAGGTGGTGTCGGCCCTGCGGGTGCTGGCGGGGATGCGGATCGACTGCGCCGTGGTGATCCGCGGCGGCGGCTCGCGCACCGACCTCGCCGCCTTCGACAGCCGCGCCATCGCCGAGGCGATCGCCAACGCGCCGTTCCCGGTGCTCACCGGGCTGGGCCACGAGATCGATCGCTCGATCGCCGACCTGGTGGCGCACACCGCGCTCAAGACCCCGACCATGGTCGCCGAGTTCCTGGTCGAACGGGTGACGCGCCTCGATCTGGCCGTCGCGGAGCTGCGCCGGGCGGTGCGCCGCGAGGCGCTGGCGCCGCTCGCCCGGGCGCGCGAGGCGCTGGGCCGGGCGGAGCGCGGCGTCAGCCTGGCGCGGCTGCGGCTCGCCGGTGCCGGGGCGCACGTCGCCGAGCACGCGCGCACCCTGGCGCGCCTCGGGCGCAGCGCCCTGCGCGCCGCCGGCAGGCGCGGCGACGAGCTGCGCGCCCGGCTCGCCGTGGCGGCGCCGCGCGGGCTCGGGCGCGCCGAGCGCGAGCGGCGGCGGCGTGCCGAGCGAATCTGCGGCGGCGCGCGCGGCCACCTGCGGGAGGCGCGCGCCACGCTGCAGGGCCTCGAGCGGCTCGCCACCCAGCTCGACCCGCAGCGCACTCTCGAACGCGGTTTCAGCGTCACCCGCGACGCCGACGGCCGGCTGCTGCGGCATCCCGGGCAGGTGGGCGGGGGCGCGGTGCTGCTCAGCCGCCTGGCCGGAGGCCTGCTGCGCAGCCGCGTCGAGCCGGGCAGCCAACCCACGGCCGGAGGGCCGGCCACGGCGCGGCGGCCGGCGAAGCCGGCGGCGCCGGAGTTGCAGATCGCATTCGAGTTCCCGCCGGCTCCACCCGGCAAGGAGGACAGGCGTTGAGCGAGCACGGCGGACCAGGCGGAGTGGAGGGGCGGCCGATGCCGGACGAGGCGCCGGCAGGGACCGCACGGCCGAGGCCGGACCAGGCGCCGGCCGGGGCCGGGCCGGCGCAGGGGGCCGCGGCGGACGAGGCGCCGAGCTTCCGCGCGGCGATGGAGGAGCTCGAGGGCATCCTGCGGCGGATCGAGGGCGAGGAGATCGACATCGATCAGCTGGCGCAGGAGCTGCGCCGCGCCGCCGAGCTGCTCGACCTGTGCCGGAGCAAGATCCGCAGGGCCGAGGTCGAGGTCACCCAGATCGTCCAGAACCTCGAGGAGGCCGGCGAGGGCGACGAGCGGGAGCGCCCGTGAACCCGGCCCGCCGCGCTCGCACCGTCATCGGCCATGATGCCCCCCAACGTGGTCTTCGTGCTCTTCGCGCTGATCGCCGCGGCAGGCGCCTATGCGATCGCCTCCCATTTCGGCGGCCGGCGCGCCGCGTTGGGCGCCGCGCTGCTGACGCTGCTCTTCTTCGCCGCGGTGTTCGCCGGCCTGACCGCGCTGCTGCGCTCCGGCGGCTTCCGGTGAACCGCTGATCCGATGTCCGACTCCACCTCCTACGAGTTGCAGCGGCTGATCACCATCGGCACCTTCAGCACGCCCTGGGAAGCGCAGCTCGCCCAGGCCAGGCTGAACGCCGAAGGCCTCCACTCGCTGATCGCCAACGAGCACGTCATCCGCATGGTGGCACTGTCCAACGCCGTCGGCGGCGTGCAGCTCAAGGTCCGGGAGCAGGACGCCGAGGCGGCAACCGAGGTGCTGCGGCGGCTCGCGCCGCTGCCCGAGATCTACCTGGTGGCCACCGGCCCGGCCGCTGCCCGCGGCGGCGGCGCCCCCCACGGCGCCGATCCTGCCGATCCTTCCGATGAGCCCGATGAGCCCGATGAGGCCGCCGAGTCCGCCGGCTTCCCGGGCTCCCTTGGTTTCCCGGCCTCGCTTGGCTCCGCACTTGGCACCAGCTCCAACGTCGCCGGCAGCGCGCCGCCGGCCGCGCCATCGGCGGCGATGGCTGCCGCGGCTCGCGCCTGCCCCGCCTGCGGCAGCCCCGACCTGCAACCGGAGCGGTCGTCGCGCCGGCTGCTCGGCATGCTGCCGGTCTCGCGGCGAGGCTATCGCTGCGGCGCCTGCGGCATCCTCTGGGGAGCCGGCGAGATCGGCGGCCAGGCGGCGGCCGGCGCCGCCGTTGCGGACCAGGGCGGCGCTCCCCATGCCGGCGAGGACACGGCCCTCCATACCGTCGCCCGCTTCCACACCACCTGGGAGGCCCACCTGGCACGCACCTTCCTGGAATCCGAGGGACTGCGCTGTTGCGTGCTCGAGGAGCGGCTGCCGGCGGTCCATCTGCTCTCCGCCGAGGCGGTCGCCTACAACCGCCTCGAGGTGCGCCGCGCCGACGCCGGCCGCGCCGCCGAGATCCTCGCCCGCGCCTGGAGCGGCCAGCTCCTCGCGGCCGTTCCCGACGACGATCTGCCGGCGCGGCGCGAGCCCGAGGACGACCCGGAGCAGGGGCCGCCGGCCGAGCCGCCGGTCGAAGACCCGCTCGACGCCCCGGGCACCGGCGAGCCCGCCTGGCGCGACCCGCCGCCGCGCGAGCCGCCGCGCCGCGACCCCTGAGCCAGGGTAGAGTACGCGCCATGTTCGAACGCCAGCGCAGCGGTTCGGTGCTCTGCCCGTCGTGCGGCAGGCTGGTGGGGGTCAACGAGAAGGAGTGCCCCTACTGCGGCCGGCGCAGCCCCGGGATGTTCGGCTTCAACGCCTGGTTGCGGCGGCTGGGGCGCGACATGGGCTTCGTCGATGCGGTGATCGGCGGCTGCGTGCTGCTCTATCTGCTGATGCTGGCGGCGGACCCGCAGCACATCCAGATGAGCGGCCTGCTGAGCCTGCTTTCCCCCAGCATGCTCAGCGAGGTGCGGTTCGGGGCCAGCGGCAGGATCCCGGTCTTCGTTCTGCACCGCTGGTGGACCCTGCTGTCGGCCGGCTGTCTGCACGCCGGGCTGCTGCACATCGGGTTCAACCTGTACTGGGTGCGCTACCTGGCCCCGGCGGTCGCCGAGTTCTACGGTCCGAGCCGGATGGTGATCATCTACTCGGTCTCCTCGGTGACCGGCTTCCTGCTCAGCAGCTCGCTGGGGCTGTTCCATCTGGGCGCCGGCCTCACCCTGGGCGCCTCGGCCCCCATCCTGGGCTTCGTCGGGGCGCTGGTCTACTACGGCCGGCGCAGCGGCAGCAGCGCGGTCGGCAAGATGGCCTGGAGCTATGCCATCACCATGATCCTCTTCGGCTTCCTGATGCCCGGCGTCGACAACTTCGCGCACATCGGCGGCTTCGCCGGCGGCTACCTCGCCGGCCGCCTCCTGGATCCGCTCAAACCGGAGCGCGGCGATCACCAGGCGGCGGCGCTGATCTGCCTGGGGCTGACCGCCGCGTCGGTGGTGGCCTCGCTGGTGGTCCCGCTGCCGCCGGAATTGGTGCAGGCGCTGCAACCCCGGTAGCAGAGAACAACCGGGGCCGAAGCGCTCCCCGCCCCGCCCTACGGCCAGAACCGCCGCCGACGGGCGCCGTATAGGATACCGAGATGTCCGCCGCCGACCTGGCCGATCCCGGCGCCGCCGCGCCGCCGCCGCCGTCTCGCCGCTGGGCCCGCTGGCTCGGCGAGCCGGCGATGGCGATCGCCGTCGGCGTGGTGATCGGCGGCCTGATGTCGCTGCGGGACCGCGGCATGGACCTGGTCGTCTCGCTGGCGGCCGGCGCCGGCGTCGGTCTGATGATCGACGTCAACCTGCGGCTGGCCTATGCCCTGCTCGGGAACACGATCGACCGGCTCGGCAAGACGTGGGCCTTCGCCGCCCGCGCGGCGCTGTTCGCCGCCGGCGGGCTGGCCGCCTGGCTGACGGTGAAGGCCCTGGCGGCCCTGGTCTTCCACCAGCCGCTGGGGACGGAGACGTCGCTCTATCTGCCGGTCACCGGCGGCCTGACGGTCGTCTTCGGCTTTGCCTTCTACGGCTACAGCGTGCTGCGCACCCGCCTGGAAGCCAGCGTCGCCCGCCTCAAGGAGGTCGAGTTCGCCGCCAAGGAGCTGCAACTGGCGCGCGAGCTCCAGAGCCGGCTGCTGCCGCCTCCCCAGATCGACGGCGACGGCTACCGCGTCGCGGCGCGCAACCTGGCCGCCAAGCTGGTGGCCGGCGACTTCTACGACTCCTTCCTGCTGCCGGACGGCGCCCTGGGAGTGGTGGTGGGCGACGTCGCCGGCAAGGGCATGGCGGCGGCGCTGATCATGGCCTCGGTGAAGGCGATGCTGCCGCTGGTCGCCGCCGAGCGTTCCGCCGCCGACACCCTGCGCGAGCTCAACCGCCGCCTCGCCGCCGAGCTGCCGGGCCGCGAGTTCGTGGCGCTGGCGTTCGCGCGCTTCGAGCCGGCCAGCGGCCGGATCGAGCTGGCCAACGCCGGCCTTCCCGACCCGTACCTGCTGGCAGCGGGAGCACTGCCGGCGCCGCAGACGGTACCGGGGCCGCGGCTGCCGCTCGGGATACGCAGCGAGGTCGACTACCGCTCGCTGGTCCTGCGGCTCGCCCCTGGGGACCGCCTGCTGCTGCTCACCGATGGCCTGGCCGAGGCCCCTGCCGGCGGCGGCGACCCGCTCGGCTACGAGGCGCTCGCGCGGCTGCTGGCAGCGGACGAAGGCGACGGCGAACCGCCGCTGGTCTGGCTCGACGGCCTGATCGGCCGGGTGCGGGCCGCCACCCGTCCGGTCCTCGAAGACGACTGGACGGCGCTGGTGATCGAGCGTGAGCGAACCGCGACGGAACCGCGGTTGGCGGCCGGGAATTTGTGACCGGATGACTCTCTTTTACAGCCCAAGGAGCCGCCGCCCGCCAACCTGTCCGACCCCGCGAGACCTCACGCCGATGCCGGAGACCTCCACCGCCGTGCTGGCGCCGCCGGGCTCGTCCCTGACCGGGCCGCGGCGCGTGCTGGAGCTGATCGGCAACACGCCGCTGGTCGATCTCTCCGAGCTCGCCGGGCGAACCGGAGTGCGCCTGCTGGCCAAGGCCGAGCAGGCCAACCCCGGCGGCTCGGTCAAGGACCGCGCGGCCCTCGCCATCATCCTCGACGCCGAGCGGCGTTGCCGCTTCGCCGCGCCGGGCCCCGGCGCCGCCGGCCGGCGGCTGCTCGATGCCACCTCCGGCAACACCGGCATCGCCTACGCCATGATCGGCGCGGTGCGCCGCATCCCGGTGACGCTCTGCATGCCGGAGAACGCCAGCATCGAGCGGCGCAAGATCCTGCTCGCCTACGGTGCCGAGCTGCATCTGACCGATCCCCTGGCCGGCAGCGACGGCGCCATCGTCGAAGCCCGCCGGTTGGCCGCCGCGGAACCGGAGCGCTATGCCTACCTCGACCAATACTCGAACCCCGAGAACTGGGGGGCGCACTATCGCACCACCGGCCCGGAGATCTGGGCCCAGACCGGCGGCGAGATCACCCATTTCGTCACCGGCCTCGGCACCAGCGGCACCTTCATCGGCGTGGGACGCTTCCTGCGCGACACCCGGCCGGCGGTCAGGCTGATCTCGGTCGAACCCGACTCGCCGTTCCACGGCCTGGAGGGGATGAAGCACATGGCCTCGGCCCTGGTGCCGGGGATCTACGATCCCGGCCTGGCCGACGCGGCGCGGGAGCTGTCGACCGAGACCGCCTACGCCATGGTGCATCGCCTGGCGCGCGAGCTGGGGCTGCGGGTCGGCGTCTCGGCGGGCGCCAACGTCGCGGCGGCGCTGCAGGTGGCGAACGAGCTGCCGCGCGGCGCCGCGGCGACCATCGTCACCGTACTTCCCGACGGCGCCGACAAATACCTCTCCGATCGCTTCTGGGAGGAGGCGCCGGCACCATGACTGCGAGCGGCGAGCCGGCGGCCGCGGCGCCGGCCGCCCTGGCGGTGTCCGCCGCCGACATGGCGGCGATCGGCCGCCATGCCGAGCGCACCTACCCCGAGGAGTGCTGCGGCTTCCTGCTCGGCGAGGCCCGCGACGGCTTCACTCGGGTGGCGCGCATCGTGCCGGCCGCCAACGAGCGGGGGGACAGCCGGCACAACCGCTTCGTGATGAGTCCGGAGACGGTGCTCGCCGCGCACAAGGAAGCGCGGGCTGCCGGTCTCGCGGTGGTGGGCTACTACCATTCGCACCCCGACCATCCCGCGGCGCCCAGCGAGTTCGACCGCGAGCACGCCTGGCCAGGGCTGTCGTACCTGATCGTCTCGGTCCAGGCAGGCCAGGTAGACCAGGCCAGGAGCTGGCGGCTGCGCGACGACCGCGCGCGCTTCGAAGAGGAGCATCTCGCCAGCTCGGCGGAGCCCGAGCGGCCCGCCTGAGCACCGGCCGGCGACGCCAGGCATCATCATCCCAAAGGAGACACGTCCCATGGCGACCATCCAGATCCCAACTCCGCTGCGGCGCTTCACCGGCGAGGCGGGCGACGTGGAGGTCCAGGGCGGCACCGTGGACGAGGCGCTCGGCGACCTCACCCGGCAGCACCCCGGCCTCAAGCCGCACCTGTACACCGCCGACGGCGGGCTGCGCAGCTTCGTCAACATCTTCCTCAACGACGACGACGTGCGCCACCTCGAACGCGGCGCCACCCGGGTCGCGCCCGGCGACACCCTGACGATCATCCCGTCGATCGCCGGCGGCAGCGCCGTGGCCAGCCCGTTGTCGCGGGCGGCGGTGGCGCCCGGAGACGGCAACGAGCTGCCGGCGCTGAGCCCCGAGGAGATCCGCCAGTACAGCCGCCACCTGATCATGCCCGAGGTGGGGATCGAGGGGCAGCGGCGGCTGAAGGCGGCGAAGGTGCTGATGATCGGCGCCGGCGGCCTGGGCTCGCCGCTCGGCCTCTACCTGGCGGCGGCCGGGGTGGGCACCCTCGGCGTGGTCGACTTCGACGTCGTCGACGAGAGCAACCTCCACCGCCAGGTGCTGTTCAGCCACGCCGACGTCGGGCGGCCGAAGCTCGACGCGGCGGTCGAGCGGCTGCGCGGCATCAACCCCTACATCGCCTTGCAGCCGCACCCGGTGCGGCTCGACTCGAGCAACGCCCTCGAGCTGTTCGCGCCTTACGACATCGTGGTCGACGGCACCGACAACTTCCAGACCCGCTACCTGGTCAACGACGCCTGCGTGCTCACCGGCAAGCCCAACGTCTACGGCTCGATCTTCCGCTTCGAGGGCCAGGTCTCGATCTTCTGGGGGGCCAAGGGGCCGTGCTACCGCTGCCTCTTCCCGGAACCGCCGCCGCCCGGCCTGGTGCCGTCGTGCGCCGAGGGCGGCGTGCTCGGAGTGCTGCCGGGGATCATCGGCGCGTTGCAGGCCAACGAGGTGATCAAGCTGATCGTCGGCGCCGGCGAGCCGATGATCGGCCGGCTGCTGCTGTTCGACGCCCTGAAGCTCAAGTTCCGCGAGCTCAAGCTGCGCAAGGACCCCGCCTGCCCGATCTGCTCCGAGCACCCCACCCAGCACGAGCTGATCGACTACGACCAGTTCTGCGGCATCGCGCCGCCGGCCGCGGCCACGGGCGCCGGCGCGCGCGCCGGCGGCGCCGGTCACGCCGGCGCGGCGGGGGCGGCCGGCGCGCCATCGCCAGACAGCGCCGACGCCGCCACCGACGACGACGACGACAACGACGACGATTTCGACGTCGAGGCCGGCGAGGTCAAGCGCTGGCTGGACGAGGGGCGCGACTTCACCCTCATCGACGTGCGTTCGCCGCTCGAGCACGCCATCTGCCACATCGATGGCGCTCGGCTCATGCCGCTGCAGGACTTTCCGCAGCAGCTCGAGCAGCTCGACCCGGCGGGGCGCTACGTGGTGCATTGTCACCACGGCGGCCGCTCCACCCAGGCCGTCCAGCTGATGCGCCAGCGCGGCTTCAAGGCCGCGCGCAACCTCGCCGGCGGCATCGACGCCTGGAGCCACGAGGTGGACCCCGCCGTGCCGCGTTATTGACCCGGCCCGACCCGTGCGCCGCGACCGACGGGCCGGCGTCGGCCGTCAACGCCGCCAACCGCATCCGCGCCGTACGGGAGGCGCGCTACAAGTACGCGCGCTACTTCGACGCCAACGGCTCCTACCCGGTGGAGCACGAGATGTACGATCTAGACAACGACCGCCCGCCTCGCGGAGGCCGAGCGCGAGATCGTCAAGCCGCAAGCAGACTCCTTGTAAGGTCTGCCCAATTAACGCTGACGCCGCTCCTTGCCTGGCCTCGAACCTACTCCGCTCGGAGCTTGGTGGTCGAGGCGGTCCAGCAACCGGAGTCCCTCTTGCGGCGAGCCGAGCGCCGCGCGGGCACGAAAGCGGGTCTCGGCGTCGAAATCGGTCAGCGCGATCGTCGAAAGCTCCTCGATCAGCTTGTTTATGCTGATCTTGCGGCGGGTCGCAAGTTGGCGCAGCTTCTCGTGCTTCGCGTCGGGCAAGCGAATCGTCAGGGTGCCCATGACAGCATCTCCTTCAGCAGCTTTTCGGGCTGCAAAATGCGCAGACCTGGAAAGTGAAGCTCCGCAAACCGGAAGTCGCGCGTGTTCTTCGTCACCACCGCGCTCGCTCCGCCGGCTACGGCGAGCTCTATCAGGTGGTTGTCGGCCTCGTCGCGCAGGTTGGGACGCCAACTGAAGTAGATGACCGTCCAGCGGCAGACGCTCAGGAAAGCGTCAAGGACGGCTTCGCGCTGGCCGCGGTCGAGGAGGCACCCGCGGAATACGCCTTCGCGACTGAGCAGAGACTCGTACTCCGCGAAGAGAGCCGTGCCCATCAGAGGCGAGAGGCGCCCATCGAGGCACGCCCGCAAGACGCTGCGACTGGCGCCAGTTGGTCCGAGGAGTGCGGCGACAAAGACATTGGTATCGACCACCACGATCACGCTGCAAATGATAGCATATATGCAGTCACAAACCCTCCATGTGAACCCGCTCGTAGTGCCCCTGCCGGCTGCCGCCGCCGCCGGCGCTATCCAGGCGCCGCAGCGATCTGGAGCGTGAGCTGCCGTACCGCGGTGGCATGGGTGGCCGAGTCCGCCGCCTGAACGCTCACACCAAAGCTACCGGCATCCAGCGGTCCCCAGGTCAGGAGGCCGCCGGCCGGCGTGATCGACAGCTTGGCAGGCGTGGGTTGGACCAGGGTCCAGGTCACGCCGCCGGCAGCGCCGGTGGTCTGGAGCTGGGCGGACCCGCTCTGCCCCGCTTTGCCTGGAAGAATGCCGGGATCGACGATGGCAAATGGAGGCTTGGCTCCGGCGGTGGACTGCGCCTGGGGGGAAACCTTGTCGTCGAGCTTGTCGAAGATGCTGTCGAGCAAGCGTTCGGAGAAGCCGAAGGCGACCGCAACCGCGAGGGTCATTGGTTCATGCGCATCGCCCCAACCGACGCCCAAGGCGGCATTCAGGATTCCGAGCTTGACCGCCAGAGCTGCTACCAGGATACCGACCCAGGAGCCGAGGGCGCCTGCTACCGGGCTGAGAAAGAGGGTGGTCCAGGAGGCGCCGTAGTCGGTCGGCGCCTCTTTGCGGTTCAGGGACCGGCTGAGACGGCTCAGTAGGCCGCCGGTGGCCCCGACCAGGAAGAGAATGCTCTGGTTGGGGAATGCGCTGGTCAGGATGAAGATCAGCAGCAGACCGCAGCCGACCAGCCACGAGGTCTTGTTCTGCCAGCTCACCAGGCCGGCGTGGGTGTTGTAGTCGCGATCATAGATGGCCGATAGGGCCTGGGCGAGCAGAGCGCGCAGTCGGTCGAGCGGCGGCGATTGCGCGGCTAGCGTCGTCTTCGCGACGCTCGCCAGCGCACGGCACGGGAGGTCGTCGACGAGCTCGAGCTGGGCGGCTGCGGACTCGAGGCGCGCTCTCACGGTCGGCTCGAAGCCTGTTGCCGGACACGGCACGGGAGCCGTCGATCACGCTTTGCGCCGCTCCCAGCAGATCGGCGGCATGAGTGGGCGGCGGGGGAGGTGGCGCGGCTTGCTGCAAGGTCTTCAATTCAGCCTTGACGGACGCGATCTGACCGCGCAGGACGAAGCGGCTGGGCGCCTGCAAAACCGGACCACGTGAATAGTGCAACCGCGGAGAGGATGGCGATCCTGGGCAGACGGGCCATGAGGTTCTCCCCTGCGAGCCGAAGCTCAGGACACGCGCCGCTGCCGGCCGCGCTATCCCGTTGGACGGACATCTGGCCGAAGTTCCGGCGCTGTCGTCGAAGAGTGGCGCACCAGGCAAGCTTGGCGAGCGCCAATGGGACCGACGGAGGAACGGGCATGATCCATGACGGCTTTGCGCCGGGAACCCTGCAGGCCCCTGGGCGTAATGACCAGGTTGGATCGAAACCTGCGTGGAGGGTTCAACCATGTCGAGGACCAGGTCTGGTTTGCCGTGGGTTGCCGCTGCTTTTGCCGCCGCGCTGGCGGTCGCCGCTCCCGCCGGGGCGCAGCGCCCGCCGGAGGCGCCGCCGGCGCCGCGGCCGGAGGGGCAGCGCGCCGACCGGCCGCCGGAGACGGCGCGCGGGGCGGCGGAGGAGCCGGGGGGGCGCGGCGAACGCGACCGGGGCCGCCCGGCCGAGGAGAGACTGGTCACCACCCACCACCGGGCGCGGATCGGCGGCCGCGAGGTCGCCTACACCGCGACCGCCGGCACCATGTTGCTCAAGCACGACGACGGCAAGGTGCGGGCCTCCATCTACTTCACCGCCTACACCCGCGACGGCGGTCCCGACGCCGGCCACCGGCCCATCACCTTCGCCTACAACGGCGGTCCCGGGTCCGCTTCGGCCTGGCTGCACATGGGCGCCTTCGGGCCGCGCCGGGTGGTGATGGACGACGAGGGTTGGGCGCCGGCGCCGCCGTACCAGATCGCCGACAACGAGGAGTCGCTGCTCGACGTCACCGACCTGGTGTTCATCGACCCGGTCTCGACCGGCTTCAGCCGGCCGGCGCCGGGTGAGGACCCGGCCAGCTTCCACGGCGTGCGCGAGGACATCGAGTCGGTTGGCGACTTCATCCGCGAGTACATCGCGCGCTTCGAGCGCTGGGGGTCGCCCAAGTTCCTGGCCGGCGAGAGCTACGGCACCACCCGCTCGGCCGGGCTGTCGCGGTATCTGCAGGAAAAGCTGAACGTCTATCTCAACGGCATCGTGCTGGTGTCCTCGGTGCTCAACTTCGGGACCCTGCGCTTCGACGTCGGCAACGACCTGCCGTATCCCCTCTTCCTTCCCACCTTCACCGCGACCGCCTGGTACCACAAGAAGCTGCCTGCCGACCTGCAGGGGATGGAGGTGCAGCAGGCGGTCGCCGAGTCCGAGCGGTTCGCGGCGGGCGAGTACACCCTGGCGCTGATGCGCGGCAACGAGCTGAATCCCGCCGAGCGCCGCCAGGTCGCGCAGAAGCTGGCCCGTTACACCGGCCTCTCCGAGACTTTCCTGGAGGACGCCAACCTGCGCCCGACGATCTTCGAGTTCACCAAGGAGCTGCTGCGCTCAGAACGCCTCACGGTCGGCCGCCTCGACAGCCGCTTCAAGGGCGTCGACCGCCAGGCCGCCGGCGAGCGCTTCGAGTTCGATCCGGCCAGCGCCGCCTTCGCCGGGCCCTTTGCCGCGGTGTTCAACGACTACGTCGAGAAGGAGCTGGGCTTCAAGAGCGAGCTCAATTACGAGCTGCTGACCGACAAGGTCCGGCCGTGGAGCTACCGCCCCTATGACAACCAGTACGTCAACGTCGCCGAGGACCTGCGCTTCGCGATGGCCATCAATCCCCATCTCCAGGTGCTGGTCAACAACGGCTACTACGACCTGGCGACGCCGTTCTTCGCCACCCAGTACACCTTCAGCCATCTCGGCTTCGACCCCACCTACGCCTCGCGGGTGTCGATGGCCTATTACCACGCCGGCCACATGATGTACGTCCGGCGGGCCGACCGCCAGGAGCTGAAAGCCAACATCGCCCGCTTCATCGCCCAGGCCTCGAACGGCGCCGGCGGCCCGGGCGGCGCCGACCACGCCGGCGCGGCCGGAGCGCAACCGGCACCGGCGCACTGAGCTGCGGCTGAGCTGCGGCTGAGCTGCGGTAGAGTCGCGTTCATGCATGGCTTGCGCGCGCGCGGCGCGGCGGCCCCCGCCGCCGCCGTCGCGCTGCTCCTGCTGCTCGGCGGGCGCGCCACCGCCCAACTCGGCGCCGCGCTGCCGCCGCCGTTGCCGTTGCTGCCGCCGGACAACTGGTGGAACCTCGACGTCAGCGGGGCGCCGGTGGACCCCGCCAGCGGCGCCTTCATCGGCTTCATCGGCGGCGCCGATCGCGGCCTCCACCCCGACTTCGGCGGCGACGACCCCGGCACTCCCAACGGCATCTTCGGCTTTCCCTATGCGGTGGTGCCGGGCAGCGAGCCGCTCGAGCCGGTCACCTTCGTGCTCTACCCGGACGAGAGCGACGCCGGCGCCCCGGGACGGCCGCCCGGGTACCCGATCCCGGTCGCCGCCCGCACCCAGCCCAAGTGGATCGAGGGCGGCACCCCTGGCGGCTGCACCGACGACGACTGCCACCTGCTGCTGGTGGACCGCGACCACCGTGTCCTGTTCGAGCTCTACCAGGCGCACTGGAACGGCGGCCGCTGGGAAGCCGGCTCCGGCGCGGTGTTTCCGCTCGACGCCAACACCCGTCGCCCCGAGGGTTGGACCAGCGCCGACGCCGCCGGCCTCGCCATCCTCCCCGGCCTGGTGCGCTACGACGAGGTGTTCGGCCCCGACCCCATCCGCCATGCTTTCCGCTTCACCGTCCGCGACAGCAACGGCCACGTCTTCCCGGCCTCTCACGACGCCGGCTCCAACCCGGCGGCGCCGCCGCTGGGAGCCCGCCTGCGCCTGAAGGCCGGCAAGGACATCTCGGGCTATCCGGCCTACGTGCAGAAGATCTTCCAGGCGATGAAGACCTACGGCCTGATCCTCGCCGACAACGGCAGCGACATGTACATCCAGGGGACCTACGACACCCGCTGGGACAACGACACCCTCAACCCGGCCTTCGACAGCCTCACCGCCGCCGACTTCGAGGTCGTGCAGCTGGGCTGGAAGGGGCCGGCCGCCCCGATCCCCTGCGCGGCGGGCGGCTCCCGGCTGTGCCTCGAAACCTCGCGCTTCGCCGTGACCACCGAGTACGTCCTGCCCGACGCAGCCAGCGGCCCGGGGCAGACCATCGCGCTGACCGGCGACACCGGCGCCTTCTGGTTCTTCGCCGGCGCCAACCTCGAGATGTTGGTCAAGGTCCTGGACGGCTGCGCCCTGGGCGGTCACTTCTGGGTCTTCGCCGCCGGCCTCACCAACGCCCAGGTGATCACCACCGTGGTCGACACCAGGACCGGCGCGGCCAGGCGCTACGTCAACCCGCAGGGCGCCCCCTTCGCCCCGATCCAGGACACTGTCGCCTTCCCCTGCCCCTGACCGCGCCGGTGCCACCACCTGTAACCGCGCCGCGCCCGGGCGCGTCTTTTCTCCAGGCCGGTTCGGTCGCGTCCGCGGCCGGGCTGGTGGTGTCCTCGCGCCAGAGCGCCGCCCCGTCGACCGTCGGCTCCCGGAGGTAGAGTGGCAAGAGAGACTGGTTCCATGGCTGCGGTCGGCGCGATCGGAGCGTTCCCGCGCCGCCACCCGTTCCTGTTCCTGGCGGTGGTGCTGGCGCTGCTCGGCGGCGGCGGCTTCCTCTGGTGGCGGGCCAGGGGCCGGCGGCCGCAGTACGTGACCGCGACGGTGACGCTCGGCAACATCCAGCGCAACGTCAGCATGACGGGCGCGCTCAATCCGGTAGTGACGGTGCAGGTCGGGTCCTACGTCTCGGGCACGGTCAAGTCGCTGGGATGCGATTTCAACACCGAGGTGGTGGTGGGACAGGTCTGCGCCACCATCGATCCCGTGCCGTTCCAGCTGATCGTCGATCAGGACCAGGCCGAGGTGGGCACCGCCGAGGCGCAGCTCAAGAAGGACCAGGCGGCGCTGGTCTACGCCAAGATCGCCTATGCGCGCGACTCGAAGCTGCTGGCGGAAGGCACCGTGTCGCAGGATACGGTGGACAACGACAAGAGCACGCTCGATCAGACGGTGGCGCAGATCGGCCTCGACCAGGCGTCGATCGTCAACAAGGTGGCGACGCTCAAGGCGGCGCAGGTGAACCTCGCCTACACCAACATCGTGTCGCCGGTCATCGGCACCGTGATCACCCGCTCGATCGACGTCGGCCAGACGGTGGCGGCGAGCCTGCAGAGCCCGACCCTCTTCCTCATCGGCAAGGACCTCACCCACATGCAGGTCGACACCAACGTCAGCGAAGCCGACGTCGGCTCGATCCGCGTCGGCCAGGATGCCTACTTCAGCGTCCAGGCCTTCCCCATCAAGGTCTTCCGGGGCAAGGTCACGCAGATCCGGCGCGGGCCGATCACGGTGCAGAACGTCGTCACCTATGACGTCGTGGTCGCGGTGGCCAATCCCGACCGCATCCTGTTTCCCGGCATGACCGCCGACGCTCACATCGTGACCGACGAGCACGACAACGTCCTGCGGGTGCCGTTGCCCGCCGTGCGCTTCAACCCCGAAGGGCTCGGTCGTGCTCGTGGCGGCGCCGCGGGCCGCGGCGGGGAAGGAGGCGCGCGGGCGGCGGCGGCGGAGGGCGGCGGGGCGGGCGGGGGCGCGGGCAACCTGGGCGGACCAGGCGGACCAGGAAACAACGAGGCCGCGGCAGCGGGCGGCGGCGAGGCGCGGCCCGAGAGCGCGGCGGGCGGCACCTCCGAGGGTGCGACTGCGGGCACGGCCGGAGGCGCCGGCGCCGGCAGCGCGGCGGCGCCTGAGGGGTCAGAAGGCAGGCACAGGCACCTGGGCGAGCACGGATTCGGGGGACCGGGGGGCGAGGGCCGCCCTGGAGGCGGGCGCGGCGGCTGGGGTGACGGGGCCCACCAGCACCGGGGCGAAGGCCGGCCCGGAGGTGGCCGCGAGGGCAGGCCCGCCGGCGGACCCGAGGGCGGGCAGGGCACCGCAGCCAAGGGTGGACCTGGCGGCCACGAGCGCAGGCTCGGCGGCGGCCACCAAAGAACGCCTGGCGGCCCTGATGGCAGGCGCGGCGCCGCCGCGGAGAACGGGCCCGGCGGCGCCCGCGAGGGCGGGTCCGGCGGCGCGGGCGAGGGCCGGCGCCCCGGCGGCCGGCCCGCCGGCGGCGGCCAGCATCGCAGCCGCGTCTGGGTGCTGCAGAGCGATGGCACGCTGAAAGCGGTGCCGGTGGTCACCGGCCTCGACGACGGCGCCCTGATCGAGGTGTCCGGGGCAGGCCTCCACGCGGGCGACAAGGTGGTGGTCAACGAGATCACCCAGAACGAGCCGCGGCGGACCGGGCCGGCGGCGCCCGGGCAGCGCCAGGGGTTCGGCCAAGGGGGGCCGCAGGGGGGGCCGCCCCAGGGAGGGCCGCCGCGCCTATGACGCCGGGCGAGGAGACACGCACGCGGCCCGACGCGGTCATCGCCGTCCGCGGCGTGACCAAGGTCTATCAGCTGGGCGACCAGGAGGTCCACGCGCTCCGCGGCGTCGATCTGACGATCGAGCGCGGGGAGTTCGTCGCCATCATGGGCGCTTCGGGGTCTGGCAAATCGACTCTGATGAACATCATCGGGTGCCTGGACCTGCCGACGAGCGGCGACTACCTGCTCGACGGCATCGACGTCGCGGGACTGGACGAGCCCGAGCTGGCGCGGATCCGCAGCCGGCGCATCGGCTTCGTGTTCCAGAGCTTCAACCTGCTGTCGCGCACCAGCGCCGCCGAGAACGTCGCGCTGCCGCTGTTCTACTCGGGCCAGTTGACCGACAGCTCCAGGAAGGTGCGCGAGACGTTGACCCTGCTCGGCCTGGCCGATCGGATGCGCAACCATCCCAACCAGCTGTCCGGCGGCCAGCAGCAGCGAGTGGCGATCGCCCGCGCCCTGATCAACAACCCGACCATCCTGCTCGCCGACGAGCCGACGGGCAATCTCGACTCCCAGACGGCCAAGGAGATCCTGGGCACCATCCGGACGCTGAACCGCGAGCGCGGCCTGACCGTGGTCCTGGTGACTCACGAGCGTTCGCTGGCCGAGGCCGCCGATCGCATCGTCATGATGAGCGACGGCGAGATCGTCTCGGATGAACGGATCGCCGGCGCCGCTGCCGCCGCCGGCCAGCCGCCGCCCATCGAGGAGCCGGAGGAGCCGCCGGCGCCGTTCGCCGAGGTCCGCTCCTTCCTCTGGATGGCGCTGCTTGCCGCCGGCCGCGGCATCGGCCGCAACAAGCTGCGCTCGGCGCTGACCATGCTCGGCATCTTCATCGGCGTCGCCGCCCTGATCGCCATGCTGGCGGTGGGCGAGGGGGCGCGCGCCGCCCTCAAGGCGCAGCTCGAAAGCCTGGGCACCAACCTGCTGGTGGTGCTGCCGGGAACGACCCGCGTCAATGGCGTGCGCGCGGGTATTGGCAGCGCCTCGACCCTGCGCACCACCGACGGCGCCGCGATCCTGAAGGAAGACGGCGCCGTGGCCAACCTCAGCTTCGTCAACCGGCAGAACGCCCAGGTGGTCAACGGCAACCTGAACTGGTCGACCAGCGTCCAGGGAGTGACTCCGAGCTACCTGACCATTCGCGACTGGAACGTGATCGCCGGCCGCAAGCTGACCGACAAGGACGAGAACGAAGGCAGCACGGTCTGCCTCCTCGGCCAGACCGTGCTGGCGAACCTCTTCGGCGAGTTCCAGGACCCGATCGGCGCCAGCATCCGGGTCAGGAACGTCGCCATGGAGGTGGTCGGCGTGCTGGCGATCAAGGGCCACTCGGCGTCGGGGCAGGATCAGGACGACGTCGTCCTGATGCCGTTCCGCACCTCGCAAGAGCGGGTGCTGGGCGTGGCCACTCCGAGCTCGGCCCAGAGCCAGACGACGGTCTTCGTCCCGCCGCCCAACCCGTTCGGCATCCAGCCCAAGCTGACGGGGTTCGTCCACACCATGTTCGTCCAGGCGCGCAGCCCGGAGGAGGTCAAGACGGCACTGCAGCAGGTCACCCAGACCCTGGAGAAGGAACATCGCATCCAGCCCGGGAAGCCCGACGACTTCACCGTGCGCGACCTCACCGAGATCGCCGAGGTGGCGGAGGAGAGCAGCCGGGTCATGGAGCTGCTGCTGGCGGCGATCGCCTCGATCTCGCTGCTCGTCGGCGGCATCGGCATCATGAACATCCTGCTGGTGTCGGTCACCGAGCGCACCCGCGAGATCGGCATCCGGATGGCGATCGGCGCCCGGCGCCTGCACGTCCTGCTGCAATTCCTGGTCGAGGCGTCGCTGCTGAGCCTGATGGGCGGCGGGGCCGGCGTGCTGTCAGGCGTCATCGCCTCGAAGGTGATCTCGATGGTGGCCGGCTGGCCGACCCTGCTGTACCCCGTGGTGGTAATTGCCGCATTCCTCTTCTCCGCCGCCATCGGCGTCTTCTTCGGCTACTATCCCGCCCGGCAGGCTTCCCGGCTCAATCCGATCGATGCGTTGCGTTATGAATAACCGAACGCTGCTGCGCGCCAGGGCGCTGGCGATGGCCATGGCGCTGGTGCTCGCGCTGGTAATGGCGCTGGTAATGGCGCTGGTAATGGAAAGTTGCGTGGTGGGCCCGAACTGGAAGCCACCGGCGCCGCCGGACGTCGGCGTCTACCTGCCGCCGGAGCCGGCGCCGCCGCCGCCGCCGGCGAGCCCCCCGAGCCCCGGGAACCCTGCGAGCCCCCCGAGCCCCGGGACCCCTGCGACCCCGGCGACCCCGGCAACCCCGGCGAACACCGCGAGCCCTCCGAGCACCATGGCTCCCGGGAGCGCGGAGAATGCGGCGGTCACCAACCAGCGCATCGCGCTCGGGCGCGAGATCCCCGACCAATGGTGGAACCTGTTCCACTCGCCGCGGCTCGACGAGACGTTGCGCCAGGCGATTGCCGCCAGCTACAGCCTCGCCGCCGCCAGGGCTACGCTGGCGCAGGCCCAGGAGGCGATCCTCGAGGCCCGCGCCGCGCTGTTCCCGCAGGCCGATCTGGGCGCCAGCGCGCGGCGCGGCACCGGCACCGGCGCGGCGCGCGGGGTCTCGAATCTCTTTTCCCTGGGACCGACCGCCAGCTATTCGATCGATGCGTTCGGCGGCACCCGCCGGCACGTCGAGCAGGCGACGGCGCTGGCGGAAGCCCAGCGCTACCAGCTGGCGGCGGCATACCTGACCCTGACCGGCAACACCGTCACCGAGGCGATCACCATCGCCTCGACCCGTTTCCAGATCGCGACCGTGGAGGACCTGATCAAAAACGATCAGAAAAACCTCGACCTCGTGCAGCGCGAGTTCGACGCCGGGAAGGTGGCCAGGAGCGACGTCCTCACGGCCGCGGCGCAGCTGGAGAGCGATCGCATCCAGCTGCCCTCCCTGAACCAGCAGCTCAGCGTCGCGCGCCACGCGCTGTCGGTGCTCGCCGCCAGGGCCCCGGGCCAGGGATCGCCGCCGGATTTCGACATCGACGAGCTGACGCTGCCGGACGAGCTGCCCTTGAGCCTGCCGTCGGAGCTGGTCCGCCGCCGCCCGGACATCCTGGCGGCCGAAGCCGAGCTGCACGCGGACAGCGCGGCGATCGGCGTCGCGACCGCCCAGCTGTACCCCTCGATCACGCTGTCCGCCTCCCTGGCCCAGGACGCGCTGACGCTGGCCGGCCTGTTCCAGGCGGCCGGCAGGACCTGGAGCGCCGGCGGCAGCGTCGACGCGCCGCTCTACCGCGGCGGCGCCTTGAACGCGCAGCGGCGCGCCGCGATCGACGCCTACCAGGCTCAGCTCGCCACTTACCAGCAGACCATCCTGCTGGCTTTCGGCCAGGTCGCCGACACGCTCTCCGCGCTGCAGCACGACGCCGAGTCGGTGGCGGTGTCCCAGCGGGCGCGCGACATCGCCGCCAGGTCTCTGGCGCTGCAGCGCTCGAGCTACGCGGCCGGCAAGACCAGCGCGCTACAGCTCATCTCCGCCGAGAACACCTATTCCGAGACCCGCCTGAGCTACGTGCGCGCCGTCGGCCAGCGCCTCGCGGACACGGCGCAGCTCTTCATCGCCGCCGGCGGCGACTGGCACAACGACGGCGGCCCGGCCGCGCCGTCTCCTCGTCCGGGGACTTGACGGCTGGGCCGGCCCTCCGCTCGGGACTTGACGGCCGGGCCGGCCGTTCGCCCGCCCTGATCACCCGAAATCGCCGGGATCGACGCGGGCCGCGGAGCACCGGACTGCCTGCGCTAGAATGGCGGCCGTTCGAGCCGCCTTCGAGCCACCGACCCGACCAGGAGACGAATCTCATGAAGAAGAGCTTCTCCGTCCTCTTCGGCCTCTCCCTGCTGCTCACCGCCGTCGCCGCCGCCAGGCAGGCGCCCCCACCTGCCAAGCCTGAAGCAGCGAAGCCGGAGGCGGCCGGCGCCGAGGCCGGCAAGCCCGCGGCGAAGTTCGACCAGGCGCAAGCCTTGGCCGAGCTCCACAAGTCGATTGCCGGCAAGGAGAACGAGCCCGCCGGCAAGGTCTTCATGGACATCGACGTGCTGCAGGGGGTCACCGCCGGCCAGCTGCTGGCGATCATGGAGAAGGGCTACAGCCGCGCCCTGGGAGTCACCTGCACCCACTGCCACGTCGCCGGCAACTGGGAGAGCGACGAGAAGAAGGAGAAGCAGGCCGCCCGCGGCATGATCCGGATGAACACCCAGATCAACAACGAGATCCTGCCCAAGATCAAGGGCCTCGACACCGATCACAAGCCGCTGGTCAACTGCACCACCTGCCACCGCGGCCACGTGCGCCCGGCGCTGAATCTGCCGTAAGGATTTTACATCCTCCGGGATGGGAGTGCGCCGGTCTCTGGCGCACTCCCTTTTCCGGCGCAGCTGCGCCGGCAATTGGCTGCCTTTCCAGCATGCCGCAGCGCTCACCCCTCGCACTCCTGCCTGGGCTGGCGGTCTCCTGCCGCAGGCTTCCTCTTGCCATCTGGACCACTTGCGGTTACGCTAACTCTTCAACCGACTTACCTCGAAGGGGAGCGCGCTCGCAATGCAGTCCTTCAATATTCTGCATTTGACAGACTTACATTATGGACTCAAGGTCCAAGACTCTCTTCTGCCCAGTGTCCGCGAATCCTTCAAAAGGGATCTACTCGCTATCGAATCAACGGGCCCCTGGGATCTGGTGATCTTTACCGGCGATCTCGTCCAGAGCGGCACCGAGGAGCAATATCAAAAGCTAAACGCTTTCCTGAAAGACCTCTGGCAAATTTTCGCGGACCGTAACTGCCGACCAGCTCTGGTCAGCATACCCGGGAACCATGACCTCTCCCGGCCGGCACCAACTCCTGCTGCACTCAAGCTCAGACACCTCGCTGATGACCATATCGATGGGCCCATGATCTGGGACGCGCTCTTTAGCCGCGATCCGCACTACCGCCCAGTCATAGACGCTGCCTTTGCGAATTATATGAGCTGGTTAGGCGGGCCTCTTCCAACATCACTGCGCACGGACCAGGCCCTTGCGTTTCATGCCGGCGAACTGCCGGGCGATTTCTCGGCAATCTTCGACAAGAACGGTTGGAAGCTCGGTGTCGTGGGGCTCAATTCCGCCTTCCTGCAACTGACCGGCGAGGATTTCGCAGGCAAACTTGCCCTCCACCCTCTGCAGTTCCAGAGCGCCTGCGGTGGCGATGCCGAGGCCTGGCTGGATACCGTCGATACAGCCATCTTGCTGACCCACCACCCCCCTTCATGGTTGACGACAACCAATCGCGAAGAGGTCTTCTACGGCCTCATCCACTCTGACCGCTTCGCAGCTCATTTCTGCGGCCACCTCCACATCGGCCATGGCGATAGCCGAGGAAAAGGTTGGTCCAGTCCCCGACGCATCGTGCTCGGCGGTTCTCTCTTCGGCTTCGAAGCCGATCCAATCGGTACGGTGACGCGCCTTCATGGCTACTCTGCAATCCGACTCAATCTGGATACCAATGGTGGCCAGATCAAGGTCTGGCCGCGCCGCGCGCAGCCGGCCCCTAATTACAACTGGAGCTTCCGACCGGACTACGACGGATTCGCGCTGAGCGGCGTCGACCAGGGTACAGAACCCGTCGCCTTCCCTCTGGCTCGCCGCCACCCGCCGCCGCTCGGCGAAGGCAGTCCCGCGCCAACATTGATCTTGCCACAGTCATCTGCAGCGCCGCGTCGGCGCGAGATCACACCTTGCCCGGTGCTTGATCCCGCCGCTCTTTTCCGCCGCCATTTCGTCGGCCGCAGCGCCGAGTTGAATGACTTCAATGCGGCCCTCGACGGCTTCTTGGCGCGCCAGGAAGCTGCGGGAAGAAGGCCCGAGACTCAGCTCTTTTGGCTGCATGGCCTCGGAGGCATGGGCAAGAGTTGGTTCTTGCGCCAGGCCGCCACCGAGGTCGGCGCCCGCGCCAAAGTCGCATTGATCGACTGGTATCTACCCGAGTGGCACCACCCCTCGCAGAGACCCCCGGGGAGGCCGCTCGAGGCCCTCGACGCCATCGCACACCGCCTGGCACAAATCTATACTATCGAAGACCTCGAGCCTTATTGGTCGGCACATGACCAGGTAGAGGCGGCGGCCAAGAGAGTACGAGATCTTTATGAGGGCCTGCAGTCTGCGCTGAGTTACATTCAGGCTTACGGGCCTGCCTGGCGCAATAACCATGAAGAGATACCCTTACTGCGCTCGCGGATTGAACCTGGCGAGAATCCTTGCGTCTCGGACATCAGCATGGTAGAGCGCCTCATGAAAGAGGCCGGCCTCTGGTCGGATGATCCAACACTCCTTCGTCAGGGTCTTGACAAATTAGTCTCGACGCTGGTCGACTACGATCAGGTAGAACCGACCGTGTTCAACTCTTGGCTTGCGCATTTCGGTCAAGGAGATGGCCCCGAAGTACAGCATCCAAGCCGGTTACTGTCAGAGCGCCTGCGAAGCTGTATGCGTTCCCTTAGCGACCGGTGCCCGCTAGTCTTGCTCTTCGACACCTGCGAGCTCCTTCCGGACCCGATCGAAGATTGGCTACGACGAACCCTTATCGGGCTGCTGGACGGTTCGTCTGCGGTATTGGTCATGATTGCCTCACGCATGCGTCCTGACGCGAGGCTCCCCTTGGGGTCGAGAGCTGGATGGCGAAACGAGGTCGAGCCAGTTCGCTTCCGCATCGTGCCGTTTGGCGAAGAGCTGCGCTTTTCGCTGTCGGAGCTTGACGCGCTGCTCAAGACAGTCGTTGCGCCTGAATTGGCGACTCCGGGCCTCGCGGCGCAGATGCATCGAGTTACTCTCGGCGTGCCGTTTGCAACCGGCATCCTTTTGAATATGCATCGTGATGGAGATCAGGTTCTCTACCATCTTGACGCGCTGGAACAGGGTGCGGCGGAAGAGGGGAGCGTCAACCGCGCGTTGGAAATTGTGACTCGCGCGAGGCAGCGCCTCCATACCTGACGGAGATAGCGGAGTCGCTTCAGGCCGTCATACTGGAACGCCCGGATGAGAGCCAGTTCGACACACGGGAGCACCTCGACTGGGAACTCGAGCGCCTGAACCTTCTCGGCTGGACGAAGGGCGAGGCTGCATATCCCGAGTTCGCACGCATCATGATTGCATTTATCGCCTATGAAGCGGGAGTCCATGAGCTCTTGGCTCTCGCCACCGAGATTGAACCGCACGGCCGGAGCTCGCGGGAGTTCTTGAAGGTGTTAGGCCGCTTTAGATTGGCCTGGTACAGACCAGACCAGGCCGACCTTTTATGGCTGCGCCAACAGGTTACCCCTCCGCTCACTTCTCGCGATCGAGCGTGCCTCGATCTTCTCGAGGCGTACCGGCTTCATCGAGAGAAGAACTACGGTGATGCCGCCGAGTACTTTCTGTCCACCTTTGGTTACTTCCGAGGATCGACTCCGGGAAGGCTGCGCGCGGGAAACGCTTTTCTGGACTGCATCAAGAATCTCCAATCCAAACCGGTCCTGGCGCAGACAGCGCTTCAGCTCGTCGACCGGTTTGAGCTGGTTGATGCGTCGCGATGGAGCGCCGTTTACTACTGGGCCATCCACCATGCGCAACGCTACGCCGATGCTGAACGGTATTGCAGGCGAATGCTAGTGTCCTGAGTCAGAAATTCGCGTACAATAGCGACCCAGGGCCTCGAGAATCTCGTCGGCGGTTTTCCGCCAGTGGAATGGCTTGGGTTGACGGTTGTATTCGACGAGATAGGTGCGGATCGCC
>Ga0210405_10000177_pt1 | contig 90745 bp, 83 predicted proteins | sample IncBWH11MmetaG_FD_155492 | JGI IMG/M metagenome (GOLD analysis project Ga0210405, IMG submission 155492) | Forest soil microbial communities from Barre Woods Harvard Forest LTER site, Petersham, Massachusetts, United States - Inc-BW-H-11-M | ecosystem: Environmental > Terrestrial > Soil >... | reverse complement strand
GTCGGTGCCGTCGAGCGTCACCCTGCCGGCGGTGGCCTTGTATAGGCCGGAGAGGACGTTCAGCGTCGTGGTCTTGCCTGAGCCGTTCGGCCCGATCAGCGCATGAACGCCGCCGCGCCTGACTTCGATATCGACGTTGTCGACGGCCTTGAGGCCACCGAAATGCTTGGCGAGGCCTTTGACAGCCAGAACGATATCGCCGCCAATGGTCGCGGGAGCCAGTTGTAACGCGAGGCCCGCGGCATGCGCCTTGGCCTTGGCGTGCCAGCGCGCGGTCGCGATCTTGACGAATCCCCAGATACCATCCGGCATGTAGCGAATAATCAGGATGACGGACAATCCGTAGATCGCAAGATAAAGTCCGGGAACGCTCTTGAGGAACCGCAGCCATTCCGGGATCAGGATCAAAAGACCCGTACCTATCGCAGAGCCGATCGGCGAGGCGACGCCGCCGAGCAGCGACATGGTGAGGAACACGACCGACTCGGCAAAAGAGAATTGATCCGGGCTGACATACGCAAAACCGCCGGCGAACAGGCCGCCGGCCAGTCCGCCCAGCACCGCGCTCAGCGCAAAGGCTGAAACCTTGGTGCGGAAGACGTCGATGCCGACGACGCCTGCGGCAAGCTCGTTGTCGCGCACCGCGCGCATCGCGCGGCCGAGCCGGGTGTCCGCGAGGTGCCAGACGGCATAACCGACCAGCGCCAGCATGGCGACGCAGAAGGCGAGATAGGATTGCGAGGATTGGAACAGTTCGGGCCGGCCAATGCGGGGCACGCCATCCGGGCCATGGGTGAGCCAGATGGTGTTGATCATGACCAGTGTCACGATCTGCTGAAACGAGATCGTCACCATCGCCAAATAATGCCCGCCGAGCCGAAGCGTCGACATGCCCAGGAGCGCGCCGGCCAACAGCGCGATGACGCAGCCGCCGGCAAGGCACAGCCAATAACTCAGATGATAGTCCGATGTGCCGAGACCGACGGCGTAGGCGCCGAGACCAAAAAACGCCGCCTGCGCCAGATTGATCTGCCCGCACAGGCCGAGCACGACCGAAAGCCCGAACACCGCGATCGCAAATGTTGTCGCCTGCATCAGGATGTTGTGGATGTAGCCGTCGAATCGCATCGTGGCGGCGAGCGCCACGATGACAGCCGCGCCGATGAAATACGGCAGGTGCCGCAACAAAAGCGGCTTCGTGCGCGAAGACACTACAGCGATCGGCATGTTCTCGCTGGGGGCGCTCATGCCTTCTCCGCGACACGTTCGCCGAAGATGCCCTGAGGCCGGAACACCAGAAACGCCACCAGCACGAGGAAGGCGAAGCCGTCCTTATACGGCACCGACACATAGGCCGCGCCAAAGGTTTCGATGATGCCGAGTGCCAGGCCGCCGAGGATCGCGCCAGCAACGTCGCCAAACCCGCCGATGATGGTGGCGGCGAAGGCTTTGAGTGCGATCGTCGATCCCATCTGGATCGAAACGAACAGGATCGGCGCCACCAGGATGCCGGCAAGGCCGCCGAGCACGGCCGAATAGATGAAGGTGATCATGATCATGTTGGAGACGGAAATACCGAGCAGCGAGGCCATCTCCTTGTCCTGTGAGGTCGCCTGCAATTTCTTGCCCAGCATGGTGTGCTCAAAGAACCAGTAGTTGAAGATGACCAGCACGATGGTCACTGCGATGATCAAAAGGTACTGGCTGTCGAGATAGACCGGCCCAAGCTGGATGCCCGGCGTCTCGAACCACCCTTCCAGCACCTGCGGCTGCGGCCCGTAGATCGCCAGCACCGAATTGGCGAGCAGGATCGAGGCGCCGATGGTCGCGATGATGACGGGCAGGAAGGTGCGATGACGCAGCGGATAATAAACCCCGAGATTGAAGATCGCGCCCAATAGCGCCATGCCGGCCAGCGCCAGCAGGAACGACAGCCAATACGGCCATCCCAAATCGACCGCGAACACCACCATCAGATAGGCCGCGACCATCGAGAATTCGCCCTGCGCAAAGTTCACCACATTGGTGGCGCGGAAGATCAGCACGAAGCCAAGCGCAACAAGCGCATAGACGGCGCCGATGCCGATACCGGTAAAGAGCAGTTGCAGCACATGATCCATGGAAACGCCCGGGTGGGGACTGGCGGTTTTGCTTATCGCTGTTGCCGCAGCCAAAATCGAGGGTGGAACGATCAGCGCAACGCGAGGCGCGGCGCGGGCTCGCCGGCCTCTCCGCGTCGCGAGAGGCCGGCTAAGCGATCAATCGTTGAAGTCGATATGTTTGTCGTAGACGATGGTGCCCTTCTCGTTACTGACGACGTTATAACCATGCAGGCCGTCGCCGTTTTGGTCGAAGTTGTATTCGCCTTCTGCACCGGCATATTTTTTGACTGCGAGAATGGCCTCGCGGATTTTTGTCGGGTCGGTCGAGCCGGCCTTGTTGATCGCCGCCGACAGGATGGTGACGGCATCGTATGGCCAGGCGCTCTGGTTGTCCGGCGCGGTCTTGTAGGCGTCGCGGTAGGATTTGCCGAAAGCTTTTGAGGCTTCGCTGGATTCCTCCGCGTAATCCGCCACGCCATAGGTGCCGTACAGCGCCGGACCGGCCAGCTTGGTCGATGAGACTGCCACTACCGACGGCGATCCCACCCAGGGAATGTTGACGCCGAGCTGGCGCAGCTGGCGAGCGAAAATCCCGAGATCGTTTTCGAACGTGAAATAAGTGCCGAGAACATCCGCGCCGGACTGCTTCACGGCCAGCACGACCGGCGTAAAATCCTGGCTCTGGTTGGCATAGCCTTGATCGAGCACCGGCGGCGCGCCAAGCTTGCCCAATGCCTCTGACAGCGCCTTGCCACCCGCGGAGCCGAAGGCGTCGGTCGAATGAACGATCGCCCATTTTTTCTTGCCGAGGGTGTTGACGCCATAGTCTGCGATGACACGGCCGGAATAGCTGTCATTGGGGCGGAAACGGAACAACCACTGGTTGCCCATATGGGTCAGGTCCGGATTGGTGCCGCCGATCATCACCGGCTTGCCGAGCTTGAGAACATCAGGCGCCATCGCCATCACCTGGGTCGAACGGATCGACCCGAGAAACGCAACGATGTCCGGCTGGGCAGCCAGCTTCGAAAACGCCAGCACGATGCCGGGATTGGTGGTCTGATCGTCTTCGATCACCAGTTCGACCTGCTTGCCGAGGACGCCGCCCGCCTTGTTCACCGCTGCAAGCGCGAGCTTGGCGCCGTTCTGGGCCCAAAGCCCCTGCTCGGCCGCCGGACCCGTGACCGGGACGCACATGCCGAGCTTGATGGTCGCGGCCTGGGCCCGCGCGCCGGTGATCACAAAAGGTGCGGTAATACCTACGGCCAACCCTGCGGTAAAGTCGCGTCGCGTAAACTTCATCCAGTCCTCCCGTGAGGCCAACTTTGGCGCCGGCCTTCATTGCGTTCACAAGCTTGAGTAAAGCCGCCCGCGTATCTACGGCGTGCAAGGGCAGGAGTCGACTAGCAAAAATCGATGGGTATCGCGCACTCCAGATGGGCGTAACCGGCCCGTTCAGCACCCGCGAAGGATGCCCAAACAATAAGCATGGGCTATGGTCACCTGATGCGGTTGGCTCGTTCCCTGGCTTGCTACGCCCCGCAGAATCGTTGGAGTGATCCGGACATGCCGCATTTCACGATCGAATACTCCGCCAATCTCGATTCCCGTCTCGATATGGGCAAGGTCGTCGAAGTGGTCCGCAAGGCGGCGGAAGAGACCGGCATCTTCCCGCTCGGCGGCATTCGTGTTCGGGCCATTCGTTGCGAGCATTACGCGATCGCCGACGGCAGCGCGCATCACGGTTTTCTCGATATGGTGCTGCGGCTTGGCGAGGGGCGCGATCTGGCGACCCGCAAGAACGCCGGCGAGCATATTTTTCGCGTCCTCTCCGATCACCTCGACCCGGTCTTTGCGGCGGGCCAATTCGCGCTGTCGTTTGACATGCAGATCAACGACAAGGAAACCAGCTGGAAGCGCAACAACATCCACGGGGCTCTTAAAGCGGAAAGCGCGCATGGATGAGGCCGTCTCCCTGGCCAAGCTCGTGCACAAGATTCAGAGACCGGGAGCGAAACGAGCGCCGTCATTCCGGGGCGCGAGCGGAGCGAGCGAACCCGGAACCTCGAGATTCCGGGTCTGGTCCTGCGGACCACCCCGGAATGACGAACTCAATTAAGGACTTCGCATGCCCGTGCCAACGCACATCTTCGATCCGCCGTTCAACATCATCAGGTGCAGCCATGCCGTGCTTGACGTGGTGGACCTGAACGCCAGCCGCGAATTCTACGAAAACGCTATCGGCCTGCATGTGGAGGATCGGGACGAGAAGGCCGTGTATTTGCGCGGCAGTGAGGAGCATCAACACCACTCGCTGATGCTGCGCAAGGCGGCAAACGGCGCCTGCAATCGCCTCGGCTTCAAGGTCGGCACCGAGCAGGATCTCGACAAGGCGGCGGCGTTCTGTTCGGAGAACGGCATCATTTACAGCTTTGCCGAGCAGCCGTTTCAGGGTCGAACGTTGCAATTTTCCGATCCTTTCGGATTCCAGATCGAGCTGTGCGCCGCGATGGACAAGCGGCCGCATCTCTTGCGCCGATACGACCTCTACAAGGGCTGCCACCCGCAACGGCTCGACCACTTCAACGTCTTTGCCGCCGAAGTCCAGGACACCCTCGACTTCTATGCACGGCTGGGTTTCCGGCTGACCGAATATGCCGAGGAAGATGGTCCGAACGGCCGCATCGCGGCGGCGTGGCTGCACCGCAAGGGCAATGTACATGACTTCGCCATCACCAACGGCAAGGGCCCTCGCCTGCACCATTTCGCCTACTGGGTGCCGACCGCGATGAACATCCTGCATCTGTGCGACGTGATGGCCTCGAGCGGCTATCTCAAGAACATCGAGCGCGGGCCTGGCCGCCACGGCATCTCAAATGCCTTTTTCCTTTATGTCAGGGATCCCGATGGCCACCGCCTGGAGCTCTACACCAGCGATTACTTCACCGGCGATCACGATCATGCGCCGATGCGTTGGTCGCTGAACGATCCGCGCCGGCAGACACTGTGGGGCTCGCCCGCCCCGCGTTCCTGGTTCGAGCAGGGATCGCCGTTTCCGGGACAGGCAGTGCGTGAGCCGCTGTTTGTCGCCGATGTCACAGTTGCAGATTAGATGGTCACGGAGATCTCATGAAAATGCCCCTACTCGTCGCGGCCGCCTCACTGCTCGGTCTCTCGCCCATCCTCACACCCCTGGGCGGCGTTCACGCCGCTGAGCTGAAGGTGCTGGCTGGAGGCTCAATGACCGGCGTGCTGGCCGAACTCGGCCCGCAATTCGAGCGCGCCTCCGGCCATAAGCTTGTCATTCATTTCGATACAGCCCCCAACCTGATCAAGCTCGCGACCTCCGGCCAGCCGTTCGACCTCGGCATCGTCCCCATCGACGTCTTCAAGAATGTTGACGCCAGGGCCAGGTTCGGACCGACCGTTGAAGTCGCGCGCGTCGGCTACGCGGTTGCGGTGCGCGCGGGCGCTCCCAGGCCCGATGTCAGCACGCTCGCTGCCTTCAAGAAGACCCTGCTGGACGCAAAATCCATCACGTTTCTGCCGGCCAGCGCAGCGGGTGCCTATATTCTGAAGGTGTTCGAGCGCCTCGGCATCGATGAGGCGATGAAAGCCAAAACCAAAGCGCAGACCGAACCCGGAAAAATCGTCCCGGCGGTCATCAACGGTGACGCGGAGCTCGCGGTGTTTGTGAACAATCTGCTGACCGCGCCGGGCGTCGAAATCGCCGGTCCATTTCCCGCGGAAGTGCAACAGGAGCTGGTTTTTCCGGCAGCCGTTGCTGCCGACACGAAGGAGCCGGCCGCTGCGAAGGCGTTCATCGACTATCTCACCTCCCCCGCTGCCGCTGATGTCATCAAGGCCAAGGGCATGACCCCTGGCTAGCAGACCCCACTACCTGAAGCCCGGCGACGTTGTCGAAGTCGAAGCGGACAATATCGGCGTGCTGCGCAATTGGGTGATCGACGAGGCTGCGTGATGCTTGCGAACGATTGGAAGATGCGATGACCTTGAGTTCCGGCGGTGAAGCCATTGTCAGCGGTCTTGTTGCCCACGGCGTCGACACCGTGTTCGGTCTGCCTGGGGCGCAGATCTACGGGCTGTTCGATGCCCTCCATCAGGCACAGTTGAAGGTCATTGGCGCGCGGCACGAGCAAGCCTGCGGTTACATGGCGTACGGCTACGCGCGGTCGACCGGCAGGCCCGGCGTATTCAGCGTGGTGCCCGGCCCCGGCGTGCTCAATGCGGGTGCGGCCTTGCTGACGGCATTCGGGGCGAACGAACCGGTGCTTTGTCTAACCGGACAGGTGCCGACGCCATTTCTCGGCAAGGGCCGCGGCCACCTCCACGAAATGCCGGATCAGCTCGCGACGCTCAGGACTTTTGTGAAGTGGGCTGACCGCATCGAATATCCGGATCTGGCACCGGCAGTGGTCAGCCGCGCGTTCCAGGAGATGCTGTCGGGACGGCGCGGCCCGGTTTCGCTGGAAATGCCGTGGGACGTGTTCACCCAGCGCGCGGAAGTCGACGCGGCAAAGGTGTTTGATCTTTTCCCGGCACCGCAGCCCGATCCCGACCGGATCGAATCGGCCGCCGCATTGATTGCCGGCAGCAAGACGCCGATGATTTTTGTCGGCAGCGGCGCGATCCACGCCGGCAGCGAAATTCTTGAACTGGCGGAACTGATCGATGCGCCCGTGGTGGCGTTTCGCAGCGGCCGCGGCATCGTCTCCAACGCCCGTGAACTCGGACTGACGATGGCGGCCGCCTATCGGTTGTGGCCGCAGACCGATCTCATGATCGGGATAGGCACGCGGCTTGAGCTGCCGACGATGTCACGATGGCCGTTTCGCCCCGACGGCCTGAAATCCGTTCGCATCGATATCGATCCCTCGGAAATGCGAAGATACACGCCGGACGCCGCCATCATATCCGACGCGCAAGCCGGCACGCGCCAATTGCTGGCTGCGGTTCGAACGCGTGGCTACAGGAAAACCAACGGCCGCCGCGCCGCGATCCGCGATGCTTCAGCGACGGCGCTCAAACAGATTCAGCAGATTCAGCCGCAGATGGCTTACCTGAATATTCTGCGCGACGTTCTGCCAACGAACGCCATTGTCACCGATGAATTGTCGCAAGTCGGCTTTGCCTCCTGGTACGGCTTTCCGATTTACGAGCCGCGCACCTTCATCACCTCGGGCTATCAGGGCACGCTCGGCTCGGGCTTTCCCACGGCTCTCGGCGCCAAGGTCGCGCATCCCGACAGGCCGGTGGTCGCCATCACGGGCGACGGCGGCTTCATGTTCGGCGTGCAGGAACTGGCGACCGCGATTCAATTCAACATCGGTGTGGTCGTGCTGGTGTTCAACAACAATTCTTACGGCAATGTGCGGCGTGACCAGCGCGAGCGCTTTGACGGACGCGTGGTGGCTTCGGATCTCGTCAATCCCGACTTTGTAAAACTTGCGGAATCCTTTGGCGTGGGCGCAGCGCGCGTGACGTCACCCGAGACGTTTCGCCCTGCGCTGGAAAAAGCCCTCGCGGATGGCGGCCCATATCTCATCGACATCGAGGTGCCAAGGGATTCCGAGGTCAGCCCCTGGACCTTTATTCATCCGGCGAAGCCGTAGGCTCACCGACCCCCCGACTTTTTGCGTGCTTTGCCGGCTTGCGACCCGAACAACCGGCGGAAACAGCCATGCACCTATTAGATGCACAATGCAGATGTTCAATTTAAGCTGGTAGTTTGGTTTCCAACTGATTCAACGCCGTCATGCGGCTGTTATTTATTTGTCATTTGCGGTTGCTAGCCACGATTATCGAACAATAGCGTCATTCGTTCGAAGAAGTCGATCATGGGGCAACGGCGGCCTTGATGGGCTCCGAGGAAAGCTGCCGATGCTGCAATTGCAGAATGTTGCAATGACTTATCCGAATGGGGTCGCGGCGGTGATGTCGACCAGCATCACCGTTCCGCGGGGCCAGTTCCTCGTGCTGCTTGGACCCTCAGGGGCGGGCAAGTCGACGCTGCTCCGATGCTTGAATGGGCTGGTTAAGCCTACACAGGGCGATGTCGTCGTCGAGGGCCTGGGCTCAATTTTCCAGAGCGGCCGCGCGCTGCGGGAGCACCGCCGGCGAACCGGAATGATCTTCCAGCAGCATCATCTGATCGGCCGCCTTTCGGCGCTCCAAAACGTTCTGCTTGGCCGCATCGCCGCACATGGCACCCTGCGGTCGATGTTTCCTCTGCCTCGGGCGGATCGCCTTATCGCATTACGTTCGCTCGAGCGGGTTGGACTGCTTGATCGTGCACTTGATCGCGCCGACGAACTCTCCGGTGGACAGCAGCAGCGTATCGGCATCGCGAGGGCGATGGCGCAGCGGCCGCAGATTGTGCTGGCCGATGAACCGGTGGCGAGTCTCGATCCGGCGGCCGGCGAGAAAGTGCTTGCAGACCTTCATCGCATTTGCCGCGAAGACGGCATCACCGCGATCGTCAGTCTGCACCAGGTGGATCTGGCTCGTCGGTTCGCCGATCGCGTGATCGGCCTGGTGCAGGGTCGGATTGCCTTTGAAGGCGCGGTATCGCAGTTGGGCCAGACAACGCTCGATCAAATCTACACCCCCAATCCGCCCCACATGGCGGCAGCTTAGTCGGCCCACATCTCATTGAATGGATCAACTCATGGAACGTAGAAGCTTTCTGCTCGGATGCGCGATTGGTGGACTGGGTCTTGCCGTCGGTTCGGCTCGCGCCCAGCAGGAGGAGAACCCCGTCAACATACGTGTAGCGCTGCTGCCCGACGAGAACGCCTCGACGATCATCCAAAACGCCCTGCCGTTGAAAAAATATCTTGAGCAAGTGCTCAACAAGACCGTCGAGCTCATCGTCACGACCGATTATTCGTCGATGATCGAGGCGATGCGGTTCGGCCGAATTGAGGTGGCGTATTTCGGGCCGCTGTCCTACGTGCTGGCCAAGTCCAAGGCTCCGGGCATCGAGCCATTTGCGGTCGGCGTTTCGAAGGGATCGGCGACCTATAAAAGCGTCATCATCACACGCCTGGATGGGCCGGTGAAGTCGCTCGCCGACATCAAGGGAAAGACGGTCGGATTTGGCGACTTCGCTTCGACTTCGAGCCATTTGATCCCGCGCGCGCTGCTGGCCCGCAACGGCATGTTCGGCGACACCGACTACAAATACGTGCTCCTCGGCGCGCATGATGCCGTCGCGCGCGCCGTTCAGTCCGGCCAGGTGCAGGCCGGCGGCCTCAGCCAGGAAATATTCAGGTCGCTTGTCGCCAAAGGTTCGATCGACGGCAACAAGGTGGTCGTGCTGGCGGAAAGCGACCCGATTCCGAACTATCCGATCGTCATGCAGGGATATCTTGCGCCCGAACTCAAGGCCGCGATCAGACGGGCGTTTCTCGAACTCAACAACAAGGAAATACTGAAGACCTTCCGTGCCGAGGCATTCGCCCCGACCGACGACCACGCCTACGACATTCTGCGCGAGACCGCGAAGTTGCTCGATCTCGACCTGGCGAAGCTCAAGGGATGAGTAACCCCGCGCCCACGCAGTACGACGCGATTCTGGTCCGGGAAAGCAGCGCCCGGATCAAGCGCGGTGTCGCCATCCTTCTTGTCGTCGGTCTGATTGTCGTGGCGATGTCGCTCACCGGCTTGCTCGACCCGCGGCGTTTCGCAGATGCGTGGCCGGCGATCAAGCAGCTCTCCAGCGAGATGTTTCCGCCCGATTTCAAGCGGTACCACAGCTGGCTGAGGCCACTGGCCGACACGCTCGCGATGTCGATCTCGGGAACCGCGCTTGCCGTCACGCTCTCGCTGCCGCTCGCCTTGTTCGCCGCCCGCAACACCACGCCGAACCAGATCGCTTACCGCGCAACGCGAGCGATATTGAACCTGCTGCGATCGATCCCGGAACTCATCATGGGCATCATCTTCGTTGCCATGGTGGGTTTCGGCGCGCTGCCGGGCGTGCTCGCCGTCGGTCTCCACTCCGTCGGCATGATGGGAAAATTTTTCGCCGAAAGCATCGAGCACGTCGATCCAAAGCCGGTCGAGGCGGCGCGCGCCACCGGCGCTTCGTCGTTCCAGGTCATCTGGCATGCCGTGTTGCCGCAGGCGATGCCGCAGCTTGCGGATACGACGATCTACCGCTGGGAATACAATTTCCGGGCTTCGACGGTCCTCGGCGCGGTCGGCGCGGGCGGGATCGGCTTCGAGTTGATCGCTGCCTTGCGCGTGCTGGAATACGCTTCAGGTCTGGCCATCCTGATCTGTATTCTCGTTTGCGTGACGATCGTGGATGGCATCGGTGCCGCTCTGCGGAACCATCTGAAATAACCGGAGTGAGCGACCCCATGGCTGAAAGCCCCAAGATCGTCGTGACCAACCCTGTTTTCCCGGAGACCAGGGCACTCCTCGAAGAGCACGCAACTGTCGACGTCAATGCCGCACTCGAGCCTTGGCCGCATGAGGAAGTGCGACGGAGATGCCGGGATGCCACCGGACTGCTGGCGTTCATGACCGACTGGATTGACGCCGACTTCCTGGCGGCCTGCCCAAAACTTCGCGTCATCGGTGCGGCATTGAAGGGTTTTGACAATATCGACGCTGAGGCCGCGACAAATGCCGGCGTGTGGGTGACCATTGTCCCCGATCTATTGACCGTGCCTACCGCTGAATTGACGATCGGGCTCATGCTCTCGTTGGGCCGCAACATTGTCGCCGGCGACCAAGGCATCAAAAAGCTTGGATTTCACGGTTGGCGCGCCGAGCTTTATGGCGCAGGCCTGGCCGGCGCAACCGTAGGCATCATAGGCTTTGGTCTCGTCGGGCGCGCGATCGCCGAACGGCTGGTCGGATTCCGGTGCCGGTTGCTGGCTCACGACCAGTCGGTATCCGAGACGGAGGCGAAGTCCTGGCCTGATGTCACGATGACAAATTTGGAGGAAGTGATCGCCAACTCCGACTACATCGTGCTCGCACTGCCGCTCACCGCCGATACCAGGCACATCGTCAATTCCAAGACCATCGCCGGCATGAAGCCGGGCGCAAGGCTTGTGAATCCGGCTCGGGGATCGCTGGTTGACGAGGCTGCCGTGGCGGATGCCATCGCTCGCGGACAGCTTTCGGGCTATGCGGCGGATGTATTCGAATGCGAGGATTGGGCTTTGGAGGATCGGCCGGCCCGCATCGACCCGCGGCTTACCGCCCCGTTGGCGCCGACGGTTTTCACCCCGCATATCGGATCAGGCGTCACCGACGTGCGGCGCGAGATCGAGCTTTCCGCCGCTCGCAGTATTCTCGACGTCCTGAAGGGGCGTATTCCATTTGGCGCGGTCAACGCACCGGGCAAGCAGTTCGCTCATGCTCAATCTCGTTCACGCTAAATCCTTCCTTGCGGTTCTGAGCGAGCGCGGATTTCGGGCCGCGGCGCGCGACCTCAAACTATCGCCGTCGACCGTCGTCGAGCACATCAAGCAGCTCGAGGAAGACCTGGCGGCGCCGCTGCTGGTGCGCCGGCGCGGAATTGTCGAGCCGACCTATCAAGGCGCGGCGTTCGCGCCGCTTGCCCGCGCGATGATCAATACTGCCGAGCGCAGCCGAACCGTGATCGCGCAAGCCCCCTTGCGGATTGCCGCGTCCAGCAATGTCGGCACGTACTTGTTGCAGTCCATGCTTGCCTCCTTTCAGGCAAGCAATCCCTGTTCGGTCGATCTATGGATAGGTCCCAACCCCGATGTCGCTGAGCGGTTGGCCAGCGGTGCCGCCGACGTGGCGCTGATGGAATGGTGGAGCGATCGGGCGGGTTTTTCCGGGCATACCTGGCGAAAGGAACCGCTCGTGCTGATTGTGGCCCCCGATCATCGCTGGGCCGCGCGCGACGCCATCGAGGCAGGCGAACTCGCAAGCCAGACCCTTCTGGGGGGCGAAGCGGGCAGCGGAACATTTGCACTGTTGAGGAGAGAGCTGGGGCATTTGGCGGAAGGTTTGACGGCCATCGGAGGCTTCGGAAATACGGAGGCGGTCAAGCGGGCCGTCCGCGCCGGCCGTGGCGTTTCGCTGGTGATAGCTGCGGCGGTCGCGGACGAGGTCCGGGCAGGACAGCTTGTCGCGCTGCGCCTGAAGGATATCGAGCTTGTCAAGGAATTGAAGATCATCTCGCCGATCGGTTTACCCGATGCGGCGCCTGCCGCGCGCTTCGTCGCCCAGGTTTTGAAAGATGCCTGCAACTAAAGCGTTGCCCGGCGACGGCGGGCTTATCGCGTCTTCCGGAACGTCAGATTGATGCGCTGCCGACCCATCAGGGGATGCTCGCCGTCGGCGAGCGGAGCGACGCCGTGAAAGTTGAGCCGCGCCGGCCCGCCCCAAACCACGACATCGCCATGCTGCAGCCGATACCGGCGCGCCTTGTCGCTGCGCTTCAGCCCGCCGAACAGGAAGATCGCAGGCAGCCCAAGCGAAACCGAGACGATCGGCGCGCCGAAATCAAGTTCGTCGCGGTCCTGGTGCAATGACATGCGAGCGCCGGGTACGTATCGGTTGACCAGGCACACATCCGGCGAAAATTCTGAAAAACCGGCCCGATCAGCCGCCCGCCCGGCGACATCGCGGAACAATGGCGACATGGCCGGCCAGGGTTTTCCGGTTTCGGGGTCATCAGTGCCATAGCGATAACCAGTCCGATCGGTGATCCACCCGGCGCTGCCGCAGTTGGTCATCGCCACCGACATCTGATGGCCGCCCGGCGTGACCATGTGACGAAACGGCGCCTGCGCCACAACATCGCGCAATGCCGCGATCAGCTCGGCTTCGGCGGAAGTCACAAATCCGCGCAATAGCACGGCGCCCTCCGCCATTGCCTCCTGCGAGGGGCCGATAGCCGGAACGCTTTCGAACAAATCCGCCGTCAAAGAGCTGTTACTTCGCATCGTGAAAGATCACGCCAACGGTATGGCGGTGGCCTGATCGGACCTGGCTCACGCCGTGGCGAAGATTAACGCGATAAAATCCACGCGTCCCCTGCACCGGCCTGACATGCACGGCAAAAGCCACGGCATCGCCCTGCAGGAGCGGCACCACCTCAGCCCGCGACTGCATGCGCGGCCGCTGTTCGGTCAACACGAATTCGCCGCCGGAGAAGTCACGCCCGGGTTCTGACAACAGGATCGCAACCTGCAGCGGGAACACATGTTCGCCGTAGAGATCCTGATGCAGGCAGTTGTAGTCGCCTGCGCCATATTGCAGCAGCAGCGGCGTCGGCCGGGCCTGGCCGGCGGCATGGCATCGACGGAGAAACGCTTCATGGCTTTCGGGGTAACGGATATCGATACCCATCGCCTCGTTCCAGCGATTGGCGGTGCCATGGAGCTGCACATAGAGCGCCGGCCGCAGTTCCCCGATCAACGCCGGAAGTGGATAGGAGAAATACTTGTACTCGCCGCGCCCAAAGCCGTGTCGCCCCATCACCACGCGGCTGCGGAAATGCGCGTCATCGGGATAAAGCGCCGAAAGCGCGCGGCATTCCTCAGCCGAGAGCAACCCTTTCAGGACGGCGCAACCCTGCGCATCGAGATCGCTCGTGGCCTGGTTCCAGTCGATCGCGGCGACGCGCGCGGCGATATCGGAGGAAGACGGTGCGGAGCGGACAATGTTTTGTGCGGTTGATTTCATGGCCGCTAGTTTCGCAAATCGAGACGCGTAGCGCCACCCGATTTCCGGCAAGGCTGCGCTCCGCCTCCGTCATCGCGAGGAGCACTTGCGACGAAGCAATCCAGTCTTGTTTTGCAGCGTGACGGATTGCTTCGCGGAGCCTGTCATCGGGCGCGCGTTCGCGCGACCCGTTGGCTCGCAATGACGATGTGACCGCCGCGGTCGGCTCACATTCTCGCCTAAGCTATCAGCCCAGCACCGGCAATTCGATCACGTCGTAGGCATGCCGGATGCTGCGCTTGAGAACGGGGTCCTCGAGCTCGAATTCGAAGCGGCTGGCGGGCCGGATGCCACCCTTTGCCGCGAAGGTGCCGCCGAACATGGCGCAACCATCGGGCATTTTCCCGTCCTTGAAGCCGCGTGCGATCAGCTCCGAAACCGGCAGCATGGCGTCCAGCGTGCCCTCCTGGTACAGCTCACGCTTGCCGCCGATCCAAGCAAACGAGCGCAGGATCATCTGGTCCCAGTGACCGATGACATCTTCCAGCTCCCACAACACCGGCGCCATCACCTTGTCGCACATCTGCTTGGACACGGTGACGCTGTAGGCCTCGACCTTGCGGTCGGTGTGATCGGATCCTAGGCCGACGAAAATACGACCCTGCCAGCCGATCAGCACGAACTCGACCTCGCCGCTCGAATCGCTGCCGCAAACCTCGATCGAGTCTTCCGTCGTCAGCCGCCGTGCTGAGACGCGGTAATAGATCGGGGTCGTCGCCGGCCGCGCGATGCCGATCGCTTCCAGTTCGGCGATATGCCTGTCGCGCGCCACCGGATCGCGGCCGGTCCACCCCGCGATCACGGCCTGGTTGATCGGTAGCGTCAGGGGGGTCGTCGTGTCCTGGGCGTCGATGGTGAATGTCAGATCAAACACGGATCACGTCCTCCATGGCCGCCGCCAACTCAAAGATCTGGCGATCCGATCCGCCGGACGCGGCCAGCATCAACCCGACCGGCGCCTCTCCCTCGCGATGGCAGGGCAGCGAGATGGCGCAGCCGTCGATCATGTTGATCAGCGTGCAATTGCGCAGCGACAACAGGTTCGCCTTCGTAAATGCCTTGTCGTCGGCGAGATCGGCGATGCGCGGCGGCGTAATCGCGGTGGTCGGCATCACAACCGCGTCATAGGGCGCGAGGCGAAGGTTGGCGCGCGCGATCAGCGACTTTCGCATCTGTAACAGATCGATATAGTCCGCGGCGCTGATGGCCTCGCCGCGCATGATCCTCAGGGAAACGCGGGGATCGTAGACGTCGCCATGGCTGACGATCAGATAGCGGTGCCAGGCATAGCTTTCCGCCGCGGCAAAGCCGCCCTTGGTGTTCATAACCCCGACATCGAGGAATTCCGGCACCTCGATACGCTCGATCAGGGCGCCCTGACGCGACAGGTTTTCCAGCGCCCTGTCAAAACTCCGCGCCACTTCATCATCGAGTTCGTCGAGCGCGACCGTGGTCGGCACCGCCAGCCGCATACCCTTGATCGGACGCGGCTGCAGCGGCTGCACGGGTTCATCGGCCAGCACGGCGTCGAGCACCGCGCAGCATTGAGCCGTGCGCGCGAGCGGCCCGAAACTGTCGAGCGTGAACGACAGCGGCACGCCGCCCTCGAGCGGTATGCGCCGCTGCGTCGGCTTGAACCCGACAATGCCGTTATAGGCGGCCGGAATCCGGCACGATCCGCCGGTATCGGTGCCGAGCGCTCCGTGCGCCATGCCATCGGCGACCGAGACCGCCGCGCCCGAGGACGATCCACCGGGCACGTGGCCGACATTGCGCTGCCAGGTGCTTTTCGGCGTGCCGTAATGCGGGTTGATACCGATCCCGGAAAACGCGAATTCCGTCATGTTGGTGCGGCCGATCACGATGAAGCCGGCACGGCGCAACCTCGCCACCACAGGCGCATCGACTTCCGCCGGCGCCGAATCCTCGAGCGCACGGGAGCCTGCGCGGGTTACCTGTCCCTTGATGTCGAACAGGTCCTTGATCGAGATGGGAATACCCGCATAGCGCGACGGCGCTGCCTTGACCTCGCGCAACCGGTCCATTGCTTTCGCCGCTTCGATGGCGGCTTCCACATCGACATGAACGAAGGCCCGCGCACCCTCGCCCGATTTGTCGGCGATGCGGGCCAGACATTCGTCGACGAGCTTTCGCGCGTTGGTGCGGCCTTTTTCGAGATCGTCGGCCAGCGCGGTCAGGGTGGGAAGGTTCGGCATCGTTCACTTTCTCCGTCATGGCCGGGCTTGTCCGGGCCATCCACGTGTTTCTCTATCATTACAGCACCAAGACGTGGATGCCCGGGACAAGCCCGGGCATGACGACTATGGATCGAAGCGATCTTCGATCTCCAGATCGAGCAATGCCGAGCTGAGCGATTTGCCATGCGCATCGAGCGCGAGCGACCGCGTCACCCCGCCACCCAGCGCCTGGCTCATGACAAAATTCAGCGCCGATATATTGGGCAGCTCATAGCGGACGACATCGCCTTCGACAACGCCGGCAAAATGCGCTTTCACCCGTGCGCTGGTGACGTGCGCGAGCAGCAGCGGATAGTGCTTCTCGTCATAGGCGATCACGGAAATATTCGAAGTGTTGCCCTTGTCGCCGGTGCGGGAATGGGCGATCTCGCGCAGTTTCATCGCTGCTCACCCCCTACGAACTGGACCTGTGGCCGCGCCAGCTCGCGCGGCAGCAGGACGGAAGCCACCGCAACGACATCGCGCGCCGATTTGAAGGCGCCGCCGCCGGCCGCCGGGCCATTGGTGTAGAGCGTTTCGACCTCATTTCCGATCCTGACCGCCTCGCGCCGATTTTCGGTGCGGCCGGCGACGCGCACACGCACCTCATAGGGCTCGTTGGCGTGCACGGAGACGTGGGCGCCGTGCAGGGAATCAACGCCGATCAGCTCGAACCTCAACTCGCTGGCCGCAATGCCCGTGAGCTTCAGCCGCTCGCGAACAATCTCGAGCGCCAGCTTCCCGCGCGCCACCGCCCCCCGCCCCGCATAGGAAATCTGCCCCTCGCCAATGAAACTGTCGACATAGCCGACCGAAACCTTGAGCGTCCCGGTGCGCGGGCTGCCGCCTCCGCCGCTGATGCGCACGCGGTCCTCCCCGATCTCCTCGACCTTCACCTGCGAGAAATCCGCAGTGACGTCGGGCTGAAGATACCGGGTGGGATCGTGCACCTCGTAGAGCAATTGCTCCTTGCAGGTCTGCGCGGTCACCGCACCGCCGGAGCCCGTGACCTTGGTGATGACGAGGCTGCCGTCCTCGCCGACTTCGCCAATGGGAAAGCCGAGCCGCGCCAGATCAGGAATGTCCTTAAACCCGGGATCGGCGAAGTAGCCGCCGGTGATCTGGCCGGCACATTCGAGCAGGTGGCCTGCGAGCGTGCCCTGTCCCAACAGGTTCCAGTCATCCATCGCCCAGCCGAAGGCATGAATCATCGGCGCCAGAAACAGCGCCGGATCGGAGGCACGCCCGGTAATCACGACATCGGCGCCGCAGGTCAGCGCCTGCGCGATCGGCTCGGCGCCGAGATAGGCATTGGCTGACAATAGCCGGTTTCCCAGCTGCCTGATGGTGCCCTCGAACTCCATGATCGGAAGGTCGCGTTCCTTGCAGGCATCGAGCACGTCGTCGCCGACGACGGCGGCGATCTTCAGCGACGAAAGTCCCAGCGATCCGGCAATCTCGGCAGTCTTGCGCGCTGCGGCGACAGGATTGGCCGCGCCCATATTGGTGACGATCTTGATGTCCCTGGCTGCACAAAGTGGCAGCACCGCGCGTATCCGCTCCTCGAGCAGCGGATCGTAGCCGCTTTCCGGATCCTTCATGCGCGCCTGCTGGGCGAGCGCGACGGTGCGCTCACCGAGGCATTCGAACACCAGATACTGGATATCGCCCTTTTCGGCGAGTTCGACCGCGGGCTCGATACGATCGCCCGAATAGCCTGCGCCTGATCCGATCCTGATCGTTCGCATCACTTGAGCCCAAAATAGGCGCGCCGCAACGCCTCATTGTCGGTCATTTCGGCAACCGTGCCGGAAAACCGAATGCGTCCGCCTTCCAGCACAAACACGCGCGTCGCCACTTCGAGGAAGCCGATATTCTGCTCGGCAATCAATAGCGCAAGCCCCCTTCCGCGCAGATCGCTCAGGATTCGAATGACTTCCTTGACGAACAGCGGCGATAGCCCGGCCGACGGTTCATCCATCACCAAAAGACGAGGCTCTGCCGCCAACGCCTTGGCGATGCCCAGCATCTTGCGCTGGCCCCCGGAAAGACTGGAGGCCGGCGCCCGGCGTTTTTCGCGCAGCGCCGGGAATATGCCGTAGAGTTCCTCGGCACGGGCACCGGAACCGGCATGCCCCAGCGCCTGCGCACCGATGCGAATGTTTTCCTCGATCGAGAGATCGGGAAACACCGCCAGTTCCGACATGTAGGTCATGCCGAGCCGCATCCGCGCGCTGGAGCGCATCCGTGTCACGTCTTCGCCGCCGAGATTGATGCTGCCGTGCCGCGCCTCAACCAGGCCGACGAGCGATTTGAGGAAAGTCGTCTTGCCGGCGCCGTTGGCGCCGAGCAGCAGCACGGTTTCGCCGGCGCGGACGTCGAGATCGACACCCCACAGCGCCTGCATGGTGCCATAGCCGGCGTCGACGCCACTGGCCTTCAGGAGCGGCACGGCCTCAGGCGGCATGCTCGCCTCCCAGGAACACCTCGATGACCTGCGGAACCTGCACCGCAACCGCGAGCTTGCCTTCGAAAATCTCCTTTCCCGCATTCATGACAATGACGCGATCGGTGATGTGCTCGATGAAGCCCATGAGATGCTCGACCACGATGATCCCTATCCCGCTCCGCGCCAACGCCTTGATGCGTTCGGCGATCCAGTCCAGTTCCGCCGGGTTGAGCCCAGCGGCGAGCTCATCGAGCAACAGCAGCCGCGGCCGCGTCGCGAGCGCGCGCACCAGGTCGAGCATCTTCTGCTGCGCGTTGTTGAGATCAGCAGCCGGCCGGTCGGCAACCTCCGTCAGCCGGTATTCGTCGAGCAGATCGGCAATGCCTGGCGGCGCCACCGCGGCCCGCCCATAGGCCAGCGCCACCTCGATATTTTGCCGCACCGTCAGCGACAGGAAGGGCTTGGGGATTTGGAAGGTACGGTTGATGCCGCGATGGACCAGCCTGTGCGACGCCACCCCACCGATCGAAACACCATCCAACACGACCTCGCCTCCGTCAGGGGCATAGAGGCCGGAGATCACATTGATTGCGGTGGTCTTGCCGGAGCCGTTGGGTCCCACCAGTCCCAGAATCTCGCCGGCTGCGACATGGAAGCTCAATCCGTCGAGCGCGTAAAAGCCGCCGAAGCGTTTTGCCAGTTTGGCGACGCCGAGGATGGGGGTGGTGTCAGGGGACATGCCAGCCCCTTCTGGTTGCAAGCGACACCAGGCCGGCGGGGAGAAACAGCACGAGCCCCATGATCAGGAGGCCGTAGATCAGCTGGAAATATTGCGGCGTGGTGAATCCGATCAAATTGTAGATACCATAGAGAATGACGACGCCGACGATCGGGCCGCAGATCGAGGCAACGCCGCCGAACAGTGCAAACACGATGGCAAAAATGCTGAACTCGCCGCTGAAGACGTTGTCCGGATAGAATACCGAAACGTACCAGGCATAGACGCCGCCGGCGAGACCTGCCACCAGCGCGGAAGCGAGCCACGCGATCACGCGCATGCGCACGACGTTGACGCCCGCCATCGACGCGCTGACCGCATCCTCGCGCACCGCCTGCAAGGCGAGGCCGAAGCGGGAGTTCTTCAGGAACACGACAGCCCCGAGCGTCAATGCCAGCACCACAAGCGCCGCCGCATAGGCGAGCGTCGGATTGAACGTCCCCGTCAGCGAGACGCCGTAGGGTCCGCGCGTGATACCCTCCAGCGCCGGATTGGCGACGAAGTGGAGCACCGCAAGCGAGGCCGCGAGATTGGCGATCGCGAAATAAGCGCCGGAGAGCCGCAACAGCGGCGTCAGCAACAGCCCAAGCGCGACGCCGACCAGACCTGCGACGAGCACCGCGGGTATCGCCGGCGCCTGATAATGCATCACGAGGATCGCAAATCCGTACGCACCGGCGCCGAAGAAGCCGACATATCCGAACGGCAGATAGCCGGTAAATCCATAGATGATGTTCACGCCCTGCGCGAGGATCAGAAAGATCACGAAATTGAACAGCAGCAAATGGTTCTGGTAGACGCCCGGCAGCGCCGCGAAAACAGCGAGCAATGGCAGGACGATGAACAGTGTGTGCTTGAGAGCGCTAGGCAACGCGCACCCGCCTTCCGAGCAGACCGCTCGGGCGGAGCAGCAAGATGAAGATCAGGAGCACATAGGGAAGAAGATCCGCCCATGAACTGAGATAGGTCTGCACCAGCATGTAGCAGACCCCATAAACGACCCCGCCGAGCGCGGTGCCGAGAGGGTTGCCGAGCGATCCCAGCACCACGATCGCAAAGGATGTCACGGTCGCGTCCGCCCCGAACGCCGGGGTCACCGATCCGAACATGAAGGGCGCGAAGATGCCGGCCACCGCCGCAAGCCCCAGTCCGATACCGAACGCCGCAGCCGAGACACGATCGACATCGATGCCGGTCGCAAAGGCTTCGTCGCGGCGTGACATCACGGCGCGGGTCAGCGTGCCCAACCGGGTCCGGTACAGATAGACGTAGACCAGCGCGATTGCGATCAGGCTGGTGACGGCCGCGATCACCCACGATGCGGGAAATCCCTGGCCGAAGATCTGGACCGGGCCGCTGCCATCCGGCTTGCCGCCGAACAATTTGACCTTGACGGTCGAGAACACCGTACCGAGCGCGCGGCTTTGTATCGAGCGCTCGCTGGTGCCGAAGAAAATCGTCGTCACTGCCTCGATCACCTGCGACAGTCCGAAGAACAGGATGATCGACAGCATTTCCGGATTAGCCGAGCCCTGCAGCCGCGGCACCAATACCCAGTACAAGAGCACGCCGACCATCAGGAAAATCACAAAGGCCAGCGGTACCGCGAACAGAGGATCAATAGCCGCAAGCGTCACGACGCCGAATGCAACAAATGCTCCGAGCATCAGGAAGTCGCCGTGCGCCAGATTGACGATGCGCATGACGCCGAACACAAGGTTGAGACCGATCCCGACCAGGCTGAAATAAAGACCGAACAGGACGCCGGCGACGAGCGCGTAGGTCAGCATCGGCGCTCTACCCCCGGTATCAGGTCTCCAGAATGCACCTCGTTCATGGCCGCGGATAGACCGGCTTGCCGGTAGCGGTCTCGTGCGGATAGATCGAGATAAATTTGATGTGGCCGTGATCGTCGAGCACAAGCTGTCCGAGCGGGGTCAACTCGCCGATCTGACCTCCCGTTTCGTCGAGCGCGAAGGTACCATCCAGCGTCTTGAGTTCGCCGGACAGGCTGAACACCGCGCGCCGCAGTTCGAGCTGATCGAGACTGGCCGCAACCGACAATGTCTTCTCGATGATCAGCCCGGTCGTGTAACCGGCAACGGCGTTGAAGCCGAACTCGATCTTGCCGTCGGGATATTTCTTTTCCCAGGCAGCCTTATAATCCTTGAGGTTCATGCCGAAGTTGACGGGATATTCCACCTCCGAAGGAGGCACATAGGTAAAAACGTGCTCAAGGCCCTTCGCGCCGACGTTCTTTTCCAGCAGCTCGGTCTCGAGGCCCGCATAGATCGAGAACAGCATTTTGAACTTGACGCCGACGTCGGCGACGTTGCGCAAGAATGCAATGTCGTTCGGCGCGTATCCAAAATGAAACACCGCATCCGGTTGCGTGTTGTTGATGTTGTTGATGATGACGGTGTAGTTGGTGGTCTCGGTCGGGATGCCTTGATCGTAGACGATTTCGATCGGCGCGCCGGAATCCTTGACGAACTTGCGGAAGGCATTGGCCTGGGTGCCGGTGAACTCGTTGGTCGAGTAAAGAATGGCGATTTTCTTGATCCCGAGACCCGGCCCGTCATGGGAGACAAAATCCGCGACAGGCTTGGGCCAGACGGTGGAGACCGGGTCCGCCATCAGCGCAACATAGGGGTTGTCCTTGGTGAAAAAGCTGGCGCCGGTTCCGGTCTGGTCGAACAGGAACATCTTGCGGTCGCGTGCAATCGCCACCGCGGGCGCGGTCAGCACCGAGCCGGAATCCGCGACCAGCAGGTCGACCTTGTCCTGCGTGACCAACTGATTGTAAAGCGTCGAGGCGGTAGCGGTGTTGCTCTGATCGTCGTAAGCGACCAGCTTGACCGGCACCTTCTTGTCGAAAGCCTTTACATAGACCCCGCCGTCGGCATTTTTCTGGTCGGCCCAGAGCTTCAACGCACTGAAAACGGGCATCGAAATCGAGGCGTAGCGCCCGGATGAGGCATAGAGCGTGCCAATCTTGATTTCCGCCGGGGCATCCGCAGCATATGCCTGCGCGGCAAATGCCAACCCTGCCAATACCACCGCACCCGTCACCCTCAACATCAAGTCCTCCCGGCATTTCTTCGTTCTGAGAGACAATAGCGCGGCCGGTCGCCGGGATACAAGCGTTCCCGGCTAAGCAATAATGCGTGTGCCGGAATACGCGGGCATGCTGGCGGTCAGCTGGACCGTTGACGCATGGCCGTCCAATGTCGCATCAAGATCAAAACAGGCAGGGTCGAAGGCGGCCCGCCCAGGGAGGGATCAGCGATATGGCCGAGCCAGCGCGCGCGCGACCGAAACCAACGCCGGAAACCCAGCATTTCTGGGACGGCACGAGGGCGAACGAGCTGCGCCTGCAACGCTGCGACGCCTGCGCCCATGTCTATTTCCCGCCGCGTCCCTTCTGCCCTTGCTGTGCCTCGCGCAACGTCAGCATGTTGAGGGCCAGCGGCAAGGCCACGCTTTACAGCTACGTGATCCATCACCGTCCGGTTCCGGGCTTCACGCCGCCTTACGCGATCGCGGTGGTGGAGCTGGAAGAAGGTCCGCGCATGATGACCAATATTGTCGATTGTCCGCAGACGCCGGAGGCGCTCGAACTCGACATGAAGCTGGAAGTCACGTTCGAAAAGCTCGACGACAATATCACGCTTCCCTTGTTCCGTCCGGCGAAGGGTTAAGCGCCATGCGCAGGAACCAGGTCGCTGTCGTCGGCGCCGCGGAGACCACCGAACTCGGCGTTATCCCCAACATGTCGCAAATCCAGCTGCATGCGGACGCGGCACTCAACGCCATCAGCGACGCCGGCCTGAAACTTTCGGACATCGACGGTTTTGCAACCGCAGTCGAGACGCCGCAGCAGATTGCGCATTATCTCGGCATCACGCCGACCTGGGTCGACGGCACCTCGGTCGGGGGCTGTTCATTCATGCTGCACGTACGTCACGCCGCGGCCGCGATCGAGGCTGGCCTCTGCAAGACCGTGCTGATTACGCACGCCGAGAGCGGCAAATCGAATATCGGCCGCACTCCACGCATGATCGGCCCCGACAGCCTGAACGGGCAGTTCGAGCTTCCCTACGGCGTGTCTACGCCAGCCAGCATGTTTCCGCTTCCCGTGCTGCGCTACATGAAGACCCACGGCATCACCCATGAACAGATCGCCATGGTCGCGGTCGTGCAGCGCGAATGGGCCGCGAAGAATCCGCGCGCCACCATGAAAGCACCCATCACGGTTGAAGACGTGCTGAATTCACGGATGATCGCCTATCCGTTTCGCATCCTGCAATGCTGCCTCGTCACCGACGGCGGCGGCGCGCTGATCCTGACCTCGGCCGAGCGCGCCAGGGACTTTCCGCAAAAGCCGGTCTATATCCTTGGCACCGGCGAAAGCGTGGAAACGCCGATGGTCAGCCAGATGCAGACGTTTGACAGTTCGCGGGCCTTCAGGGTCGCCGGTCCCCTCGCCTTCAGGGAAGCCGGCATTGCTCACAAGGATGTCGATCATCTCATGATCTACGATGCCTTCGCGCACTTGCCCCTTTACGGTCTTGGCGACCTCGGTTTCATGCCGCATGAAGAGACCGGCAAGTTCATCGCTGATGGCAACACCAGACCCGGCGGCAAGCTGCCGCTCAACACCAACGGCGGCGGCCTCAGCTACATGCATTCCGGGATGTACGGCATGTACGCCCTGCAGGAGAGCGTGCGGCAGCTGCGCGGCATAGCGCCGGCGCAGGTGGCGGGCGCGAAGATTTCGATCTGCCACGGCGTCGGCGGCATGTTCGCCGCAAGCGGCACGATAATTTTTACGAACCAAAACTAGGGATCACAGGCTCACATCTGTCATTGCCGGGCTTGACCCGGCAATCCATCATCTTCTCAAGAAGGATGGATCCGCGGGTCAAGCCCGCGCATGACGAATTTGGGTTTCGCTCCAGCTGCGGAGAACAGGACAGAGACATGGCCACCAAATCACTCCAGGACAAATCCATCATCGTCACCGGCGCCGGGCGCGGCATCGGGCGCGAGATCGCGCTGCTGTGTGCCGCCGAGGGCGCCAACGTCGTCGTCAACGATCCCGGTGTCGCGGCTGACGGCTCGGGTTCGAGCGCATCGCCGGCCGAAGAGGTGGTCGAGGAAATCAAAAAGCGCGGCGGCACGGCGGTGGCGAATTTCGAGACGGTCGCGGAAGCTGTTCCCGCCAGCAGGATCGTCAAAAGCGCGGTCGACAGTTTTGGCAAACTTGACGGCGTGGTCAACAACGCCGGCATTTTGCGCGACGCGATCTTCCATCGCATGAGCATCGACGCCTTCGAGTCCGTCATCAAGGTTCATCTGATGGGCTCGTTTTATGTCTCGCATGCCGCGGCGCGCCTGTTCCGCGAACAGGAGAGCGGTTCATTCGTGCATTTCACGTCGACCTCCGGTTTGGTCGGCAATTTCGGCCAGGCCAATTACGCCGCGGCCAAACTCGGCATCGTCGGCTTGTCGAAATCGATCGCGCTCGACATGAACCGCTTCAATGTGCGCTCGAACTGCGTATCGCCATTCGCCTGGAGCCGCCTGATCGGCACCATCCCGACCGAAACCGAAGCGGAGAAGGCACGCGTCGCCAAAATTCAGCAGATGGGACCGGAAAAGATCGCGCCGATCGTCGCCTTCCTGCTCAGCGACGCTGCGAAAGACGTGACGGGACAAATCTTTGCGGTGCGCATGAACGAGATTTTCCTGATGAGCCAGTCACGCCCCCTGCGCTCGATCCACCGCGGCGAAGGCTGGACACCGCAGAGCATCGCCGAGCATGGCATGCCGGCGCTGAAATCGTCGTTCTACAAGCTCGACCGCTCCGCGGACATTTTCAATTGGGATGCGATTTAGGCGTTTGAATTCCTCATGTTGAGGGGCTTTGTTCACGCAACTCCAACCCGGAGGCATGCCGGCTTCTCCTCCACAAGACGTGGCCAGGTGCCCGCTTCTCAAGATGTGAGGTCAGCCGCGCCACTTCCGGTTGTTCGATCGAACCCTGCCCGCTTTATGCCCGAAATGCCGGCTACGATTTCCTCCCAACAAAAAAATACGGGAGGAAATCATGACAGATTCGCTACATTCCGATCACCAGGTCGAAGCGGCTTCTTCCGGTGTCGACCGCCGCAACCTGTTGCGCGGCGCTGCCGCGATCGCCGCCACGGCAGTGACCATGAAAACGGCTTCGGCCGCGACCGTAACGCCGTTCGGTGAAACCGGCGTTCCAACCAGGTCAACCGAGAAGCTGCCCTTGGGACCGTTGCCCGGGAGCCGCTACCCGGATTCTCACCTGGAGTCTCTCAAAAAGCCCAAGGTTTCGTTCGGGCCTTCCGGTTTCCCGGCCTTCGCCGGCACCATGGCGGTCGAGCGCGTCGCAACCGGGTTCCGCTGGGCCGAGGGACCGGTTTACTTCCCCGCTGGCCGCTACGTGCTGTTCAGCGACATTCCCAACAACCGCATCATGCGCTTCTCGGAGGATGACGGTCACGTGAGCGTATACCGCCAGCCGTCAATGAACTCGAACGGCAACACTATTGATCGTGAAGGACGCCTGATCACTTGCGAACATAGCGGCCGACGGGTCACCCGGACCGAACTCGACGGCTCGATCACGATCATCGCCGACAAGTACAACGGCAAGAAGCTGAATTCGCCGAACGATGCGGTCGTCGCTTCCGATGGTTCGATCTGGTTCACCGATCCTGTCTACGGCATCGGCGGCAACTATGAAGGCATCAAAGCGGCGCCTGAGCAGGAAAAGCACAACGTCTACCGGGTGGATCCGAAAACCGGTGACGTCAAGGTTGTCGTCGATGACTTCGTGGAGCCCAACGGCATTGCCTTCTCGCCTGACGAGAAGAAGCTCTATGTCCTCGACACCGGCTTCACGGACGGGCCGGACAACCCGTCGCATATCCGCGTGTTCGACGCGGATATCGCAGCCGGAAAAGTTTCGAACAGCAAAGTCTTTGCGGACATGCCCAAGCCCAGCATTACCGACGGGGTACGCTGTGACACCGACGGGCGTGTTTGGTGCTCCGTGGGTTGGGGCGATCCGAACGAGGACGGCGTGCGCTGCTACGCTCCTGACGGCGATCTGCTCGGCAAGATCCACATCCCGGAGACCGTCGCCAATCTGTGCTTCGGCGGCACGTTCCGGAATAGACTTTACATCTGCGGCTCGACATCCCTCTATGCAGTGTACACGAGCGTGCAAGGCGCCATGAAGCCGTGACCTGAACCGAAGCTGCGACTGTCATTCCGGCTTCGCGCCAGCTCGCGCCCCGGAATGACGGTTACCCGCTGTTCCTCAAACCCGCCGAAATGCCGTTGATCGTGATCTGGATGCCGCGCAGTATCTGCTCGTCCGGGTTCTGCGCGCGATGCTCCTTCAGGAGTTCCACCTGCACGTGGTTCAACGGATCGAGATAGGGAAAGCGGTTGCGGATCGAGCGCTCCAGAAGCGGGTTGCCTTGCAGCAAGCGCTCCTGTCCCATGATGTTCAGGAGCACCTCGATCGAGCTATGCCATTCGCGCCGGATCCGTCCGAAAATGCTCTCCCGCAAGGCTACATCCGGCACCAGTTCTGCGTAGCGCGAGGCGATCGCGATCGAGCTCTTGGCCATCACCATATCCATGTTCGACAATAGCGTCCGGAAGAACGGCCACTCGCGGTAGAGCTCTTTCAGGAACGGCATGCCCTTGTCGGGATGGTCTTTGATCCAGGTCTCCACCGCGCTGCCGAAGCCATACCATCCCGGCAGCATCAGCCGGCATTGCGCCCAGCTGAAGACCCAGGGAATGGCGCGAAGGTCCTCGATCTCGCGGGTTTTCTTGCGCGACGCCGGTCGGCTGCCAATGTTGAGCGTGGCGATCTCCGCGATCACGGTCGAGGCCCAGAAATATTCGGCAAAACCCTCGGTTTCATAGACCAGCCCGCGATAGGCCTTCAAGGCCAGCGCCGACAACTGATCCATCGCTTTCAAATATTCGGCCTTCGGCGCGCTATGCTTGGGTTGCAGCAGGCTTGCCTCAAGCGTCGCCGCAGCGAGAACTTCCAGATTGTTGCGGCCGACCTCAGCGTTGGAATATTTGCTGGAGATGATTTCGCCCTGCTCGGTGATCCGGATTTGGCCGTTCACGGCGCCGCCGGGCTGCGCGATGATGGCGTCATAGCTCGGGCCGCCACCGCGCCCGACCGAGCCACCGCGGCCATGGAAGAGCCGGAGCCGCACGTGGTGTCGCTCGAACACATCGACCAGGCCAATCTCGGCCTTGTAGAGTTCCCAGCCCGAGGTGACGAAGCCGCCATCCTTGTTGCTGTCGGAATAGCCGAGCATCACTTCCTGCACGGAACCGCGGCTGTCCACCAGCTTGCGGTAATCGTGCATCGACAGCATCCGGTCCATGATACGGCTCGAGGCCTGCAAATCCTCGATGGTCTCGAACAGCGGCACGATATTGATGGCGCTGCGGCCCGAGGGGTCGACGAGCCCGGTCTCTTTGAGGAGCAGCGCGACTTCGAGCATGTCGGATACCCCCTTGCACATGGAGATGATGCATTGGGGGATCGCCTCGGCGCCGAATTTGGCGTGGGCCTCGGCGGCCGCATGGAAAACGGCGAGTTCGCCGAGTGTTTCTTCGCTATACTTGACGAAGCTTGAGGTCAGCGGACGCGCGTTGCGCAATTCGCCCGCAAGAAGCGCGATCCGTGCCTCCTCGTTCAACGCCAGATACGACATGCCCGGCATCGCTGCGTCGATCAGTTCTGCAACCGTGCGTTCATGCACCGCCGAATTCTGCCGGATATCGAGACTGGCGAGATGGAAGCCGAAGCAATCCACCGCCCGGCGCAGGTGGCGCAGCCGTCCGCGCGCAATCACGCGTGAATTGTTGGAGATCAGCGAACGAGAGAGAATATCGAGATCGGTCTTGAATTCCCCGACATTGGCGTAAGCCGCGGCTTCGCCGACCGGCGCCCTCGTGGTTTCCACATCCAGCCGTGCGGCGGTGGCGCTCAGCCGGGCGTAGATGCCGGACACCGCCAGCCGGTACGGCTCACCGCTTCGGTGCGGCGACTTGTCGGGCGAGCGCTCGGCGAGCGCCCGCAGATCCTTCGAGACATCGGCAAGATGCGCCGCGAGCGACAGTTCGGAGCCGAGCACGTGCAGTTCCTCGAGATAGAAGCGCAGCACGCGGCTCGACTGCATCTTCAATGTGCCGCGCATCACTTCCCCCGTCACGAACGGGTTGCCGTCGCGATCGCCGCCGATCCAGCTTCCCATCTTCAGGAACGACGACAGTTCGCCCTGGGCGGCGCTCTCGCCCTCGTTTAACCGGTCCTCCAGCGCGCAATGCATCCGGGGCACTTCGTGGAGGAAGGTGTAGTCATAAAAAGACAGGCCGTTGGCGACTTCGTCGAGCACGGTGAGCTTGGTTCGGCGCAAGAGGTTGGTCTGCCATAACGTCAGCACCGCGCGCCGAAGCTGCTCGTCGCTCGCCTCCAGCTCTTCCGGCGTCAACTGCACTCGCTCGCGCCGGTCCAACAGCGCCGCGATTTCCATTTCGCGGTCGATGGTGCTCTTGCGGCGAACTTCGGTCGGATGCGCTGTGAGCACCGGACTGACCAAGGCAGTAGCGAAGAACTTGCGCAAATCGGCCGCGCTGAAACCTGCCCCGCGCGCGTGCGACAACGTCAGCGCCAGCGTCCCCGGCTGCGGCGTGCCTCCGGCGTTGCAGCGCGCCCGCATCTGGCGGATGTTGTTCTGGTCTTCCGCGATGTTGGCAAGGTGCGAAAAATAGCTGAAGGCGCGCACGATGCGCACGGTCTGGCCGGTCGACATGCTGTCGAGGATGAGTTCAAGCTCGCGCCGCGCCGGCTTGTCGTCGTCACGATGAAACCGGATCGAGGTCTGGCGGATGCGCTCGACCAGGTCGAACACGTCAGCGCCTTCCTGGTCGCGCACCGTGTCGCCGAGGATGCGTCCCAGCAGCCGGATGTCGTTCCGCAGCCTGGTGTCTTCCTCAAGCGCCAAGGCTTCCTCGGCGCGGCTAAGCTTGAGGTTGGTGTCGGAAGGCACAATCTGGGGTGACATCGCTAAAATGCTCCAGAAACTGCCCGGCACCCTTGAGTCGCAATTTTTTCGGTCCGGCGCAAGACCAAGAAACGGGCGATCTTTGTCCTCTTCCCCAGCGAACACTGCGTCGGCAGGGGTGAGGCTCTCATATTGATCAAACGTCGGCGAAGCGCGGGGCGCGCTTTTCAATGTTGGCGCGCACCGCCTCCAGCTGATCGGCGCTACCCATCAGCTTCATCTGCTCGAGGGATTCGGCCAGTAGCGCAGGTCCGGGATCGGCGGAAAGATTGTTCAAAAGCCGCTTGGCGGCGCGGATGGCTTGCGGACTTTTGCCCGCGATCTCGCGCGCGACTTCAAAGGCGGCAGCCCGCGGGTCATCGCAGATCCGGGTCGCCAGCCCGTAACTGAGGGCTTCCTGCGCCGAGAAAATCCGGCCCGTATAGGTCAGCTCGCGCAGGATGTCGTCGCGCACGAGACCGGCCAGGATCGGCGTTCCCGCCATGTCGGGCACCAGACCCCATTTGATCTCCATGATCGACATCCGCGCGTCGGGGTTGAGGAAACGCATGTCCGCCCCGAGCGCGAGCTGAAAACCGCCGCCGAACGCCACACCCTGGATGGCGGCGATCACCGGCACCGGAAGCTGCCGCCATCCCCAAACGGCCGCTTGCGGAAAGTTGGCGAGGCCATGGGTGCGCGCGGCAAGGTCACGCTTTTCGCCGCCGGTTATTGCGTTACCGCCGCTTTCCTTCATCGCAGCGAAGCTGTTCATGTCGAGGCCGGCGCAGAACGCGCGACCCTCGCCGGACAATACTACCGCCCGCAATCCCCTCTCGCCGGCGAGCCGCTCGGAGGTTGTAACCAGCGCCTCGAACATCGCCGCATCGAGCGCGTTCATCTTGTCCGCCCGCACCAGACGGACATCGGCGATACCTTCCGAGATCGTGACCTTGACGCGATCATCCATGAAATTCTCCTGCGGGTCTTCGTCGTAGCCGCTTTACACCAAAGCGTTGTCCGGTTTTAGTCCATCATCAAATCACGAGCATTTTGCGGAGGGGAAAATTGCCATGTTCACCGAAAAACTCCTCGCTGGCCGGCGTATCCTTGTCACCGGTGGCGGCACCGGGCTCGGCAAATCGATGGCCGGGCGCTTTCTGGAGCTCGGCGCCGAGCTCCACATCTGCGGCCGCCGCAAGAGCGTCTGCGACGAAACCGCGACCGAATTGATGGACCTCTACGGCGGCCGCGTCACCAGCCACGGCGTCGATATCCGCAACGCGCTCGCCGTCGACGAGATGGTCGAGACGATCTTCAAGGACGGGCCGCTCAGCGATCTCATCAACAACGCCGCCGGCAATTTCATCTCGCGCACCGAAGAACTTTCGCCGCGCGGCTTCGACGCGGTCGCCAACATCGTCATGCACGGCACGTTTTATGTGACGCATGCGGTGGGCCGGCGCTGGATCGCGGGCAAGAACCCCGGCAATGTGGTGTCGATATCGGTCACCTGGGTTCGCAATGGCAGCCCATATGTGGTGCCCTCGGCGATGAGCAAGTCCGCGGTCCATGCCATGACGATGTCGCTGGCGACCGAGTGGGGACGTTACGGCATCCGCCTCAACACGATTGCGCCGGGCGAAATTCCGACGGAGGGCATGAGCAAGCGCATCAAGCCCGGCGACGAAGCCGGGGCCCGCACCAAGGCGCTGAACCCGATGGGCCGGGTCGGCAAAATGGAGGAATTGCAGAATCTCGCGGTATTCCTGATTTCCGGCGGTTGCGACTGGATCAACGGCGAGACCATTGCGATGGACGGCGGCCAGGCGCTGGCGATGGGCGGCAACTTCTATCAGTTGCGCGACTGGTCGGACGCCGACTGGAGCCAGGCGCGCGAGCAGATCAAGGCGCAGAACGAAAAGGACCGCGCCGCGAGGGGGTGAGGCAAGGCCGATGCGGAACCTCATCCTGAGGAGCGGCCCTTTGGCCGCGTCTCGAAGGATGGGGGCACGGTTCGGCCTCATGGTTCGAGACCGCGCTGAGCGCGCTCCTCACCATGAGGGTCTGTTTGCGCAAACAGCGGAGAGACCACGTTACGCCGCTGCCATATTGTCTTTGCCGCGCAACGACGTCAGTATCGCGCCAACAAAAATAGTCACCCCGGGGGAAACATGTCCGCTTCTCAGAGGCCGGCCACCCTTGCCGATATGGTGCCCGCGCTGGCGAAATCCCGCGGGAGCGCCATCGTTTTTGAGTTCGAAGGCCGCCAGACCAGTTTTGCCGAACTCGATCGGCTGACCAACCGCGTCGCCAACGGGCTGAAGGCGCTGGGGGTCAAGCCACGCGAACGCATCGCCTATCTCGGCAAGAACAGCGATTTCTATTTCGAATTGCTGCTCGGGGCGATGAAAGCCAACGTGGTGATGGCGCCCGTCAACTGGCGGCTGGCTGGGCCCGAGATCGCCTTCATCGTTGCGGATTGCAAGGCGCCCGTCCTGTTTGTCGGGCCGGAGCTGGTGGCGCAGGCGCGCGCCATCCAATCGCAACTGCCTGAGCTGCGCACCATCATCACGACCGAAGGCGGGGCGCCGGAATGGCAGGATTACACCGCCTGGCGCGACGCGCACAGCGCGGACGACCCCCGGGTCGAGATCAGCCCGCGGGAGGTCGCGATCCAGCTTTATACTTCCGGCACCACCGGAAAACCCAAGGGTGCCATGCTGTCGCACGCCAATCTTCTCAATCTGATCGAGGCAGGTGCCGGCGAAAAGCCCGAATGGAACAAGTGGAACGAGGACGACGTCTCGCTGGTGGCGATGCCGATCTTCCATATCGGCGGTTCCGGCTGGGGATTGCTCGGCCTCTATCACGGCGCCAGGGGCGTGATCGCCAGGGAATTCGATCCCACCAAGGTGCTTGATTACATCGAGCACTCCGGGATCACAAAGCTTTTCATGGTCCCGGCCGCGATGCAGTTTGTGGTGCGGCAGCCCCGCGCGCGAAGCGTCGACTTTTCGCGGTTGAAATACATGCTCTATGGCGCCTCGCCGATCCCCGCGGCGCTGCTCAAGGAGTGCATCGAGGTGTTCGGCTGCGGCTTCGTGCAACTGTACGGCATGACCGAGACCACGGGCACCATCGTGGCACTCCCGCCCGAAGACCATGTCGAAGGTCTGGATCGGATGCGATCGGCCGGCAAGGCCTTACCCGGCGTCGAGCTTGCGATCCTCGATCCCGACGGCAACCGCCTGCCGCCAGGTGAAGTCGGCGAGATCGCCACCCGTTCCGGCTCCAACATGGTCGGCTACTGGAATTTGCCCGAGGCCACCGCCAAAACCCTCGACCAGGAAGGATGGCTGCGCACCGGAGACGCCGGCTACATGGACAGTGACGGCTATCTCTATATCCACGACCGCATCAAGGACATGATCATCTCGGGCGGCGAGAACATCTATCCGGCCGAGGTCGAAAGCGCGATCTGCGACCATCCCGACGTCGCCGAAGCCGCCGTGGTCGGCGTACCCGACGAGACCTGGGGCGAAGCGGTCAAGGCCATCGTGGTCATGAAAGCGGGCAGGCAGGCGACCGCGTCCGATATCATCACCTTCACCCGCGAACGCATCGCGGGCTTCAAGACGCCGAAGACGGTCGATTTCATCGACGCCTTGCCGCGCAACGGCTCCGGCAAGATCCTGCGCCGCCATTTGCGCGACCCCCATTGGGCGGGCAAGGACAGGCAGGTGAATTGAGGAGCTATCCGTCATTGCGAGGAGCGCCAGCGACGAAGCAATCCATTCTTCCCTAGACACCGGGTGGATTGCTTCGCGGAGCCTGTCATCGGGCGCGCATTCGCGCGACCCGTTGGCTCGCAATGACGGGCCCCCGTCAATGCTTGCCCGCCCCCATATAACCGAACAGGAATCCCGCGACCTTGCGCTTCTGGATTTCCTCGCTGCCTTCGGTGATGCGGTAGCGGCGGTGATGGCGGTAGATGTGTTCGAACGGCTTGTGGCGCGAGTAGCCCATGCCGCCATGCACCTGCATGGCGCGGTCGGCGGCCTCACAGCACAGCCGGTTCGCCCAGTAATTGCACATGGAGACCTTGTCGGAGAGCGTATGCTCGACCTCCGCCTGGGTGAGCTTGTCCATCTCCCACGCGGTCTTGCGGATCAATAGCCGCAGCATCTCCGCCTGCGTCGCCAGCTCGACCAGCGGCCACTGGATCGCCTGGTTCTCGGCAAGCGCCCGGCCGAAGGGTTTGCGGTCGCGCGCGTATTTCACGCTTTCATCGATGCAATACACCGCGGCGCCCAGCGAACTCGCGGCCTGCCGGATACGGTTCTCATGCACAAAGCATTGCGCCAGCGACAATCCGCGGCCGACCTCGCCGAACAGTGCGTCGTCGGGCACGAACACGTCGGTGAAACTGACGCGCGGATGATCGGTCGGCATGTTGAAGGTCCACATGTATTCCTCGATCTTCACCCCTGTGCTATTCGCCGGCACCAGGAAACAGGTGATGCCGCGCGCATCGCCGTCATTGCCGCTGGTGCGGGCGAACAGCGCGCAATGGGTCGCGACATGCATGCCGGTGGTCCACATCTTCTCGCCATTGATCACCCACCCGGTGACGCCATCGCGGGTCGCCTGTACGGCGCGGGTTTCCATATGGGTCGCATCCGAGCCGTGCTCGGGTTCGGTGAGGCCAAAGGTGATGCGATATTTTCCCGTTATCGAGCCTTCGATCATCGCCTTCTGGTCGTCCCGGCCATAGCGGTCGAGCATGGTGACCAAAGGAAGATTGCCGACGATCGAATGTTCGTTCTGCAGGTCATTGTGCAGGCCGAGTCCGCGGGAAGCGAAATGCTCGCGGATAACGGCCATCCAGAGATTGGAGCCGTCCTTGCCGCCATAGCGCTTCGGTATCGCGAAGCGGAGATGCCCCGCGCCGTCGGCGAGATTTTTCACCCGGCGCAGCAAGGCTTCCCAGTCGGGCCGCGGCAATCCACCTTTGTCGAAGTCAGTGCGCGCCCATTCGCGGCGGTGATCGAAGAACCGGATGTTGTCATCGGCATTTTCAATCGGTGTGATCTCGCGAGCGATGAATTGATCGAGCTCGGCGAGATAGGCGACCAGGTCGGCCGGCAAAGCAAAATCCAAGGCAGTTCTCCCTGATGTCGTTTTGTCGTTGCGCGCGGTACATCCCGAAATGACCGCATGGAATGGAACGACGCTAGCTGCCCTTCCTTCCCAACTCCCTCTTGTAGGACGCATAATTCGGCTGGTCGACCGCAAGTTTGTCCAGCGTTGTCTGCCACACATGCTCGGTGAGCCCCGGCGTTTGCAGATCGAACTCGCCCTTGGCGATGCGGTCGGCGAGCGCGCGGTTGAGTTCGCCGAGTGCCCCCTGCATTCCCAGCAATTGGGTCAGCCGCGCGGTTTCCGCGGCGGAGCTTACGCTCTCGAGCGCCAGCTGACGCGTGACAAGATCAAGCGCGTTGATCGCGACCCGCAGCTTGAACGCGTTGTGGCCACTGAGCTCAGGCGCGATGTCGTTGCGCAAGAAATCCGCAACCGCTGCGATCAGTTCTTCCGGTGTCGGTTCGTCCTGCATATTACTTTCCTCGCGGAGCCAATAATCGCAACAGATCAATCTCGGTCTCCGACGAGCGACGGCCGATCATCGCGCGCTCGACGGAATGTTCGGGCCCGGTGCGAAAGCGCTGCATCATGCCGCAGCACATCACGCCCCAGCGCAGCGTGCCCATCACTTCCCAGAATTTTACGCGCACGGGATCGACGCCGCGGCCAGCCTTCTCGTATCCGGCAAACAGCTCTTCGCGGGTGCCGAAACCGCCGACGGGCTTGTCGATCTCACCGAAGCGCCATGAATTGACGCAGATCCATCCCAAATCCTCCATGGGATCACCGAGGTGCGCCAGCTCCCAGTCCAGCACCGCGCGCAACCCCTCGGGACCGATGATCAGATTGCCATGGCGGAAATCGCCGTGCACCAGCGTCATCTCATGGGGCGGACCGGGGTCGCGGTCGCGCAGCCACCGCAACGCCAGTTCGAACACCGGCCGCGGCCAATCGAAGCTCCGGTAGTCCCGCTCAAGCTCGGCGATTTCCTTCGCGGCCGTCATGCGGCGAAGTTCGGGCAGTTGCGACAACGCCAGTCCGTGGATGTCTGCCAGAACTTTTCCAAGTTGGCGCGCGAGTTTCGGACGTGCCCGCGCAAACTGGTCATCACGCAAGACCTTGCGCGGGATGGTTTCGCCCTCGACCCGCGACATGATGAAACCGGTGCCGAGTTCGTCTTGCGGCTGCAGCACGTGCAGCACGCGCGGCGACGGCACGCCGGCTTTGTATGCGCGCTGCATCAGGGCCGCCTCGGCATTGAGCCCAGCCGCACGCTCCGGTGCGGCCCCGTAACCCGACGGCGCGCGCCGCAAGATCGCACCGATGACGCCATCGGGACGGACAATATCGAACGACCAGGTTTCCTGGCTGGCGCCGCCGGAAAGCCTGACAGCGTTGGCAATGCCGGTCGCGCCGGAACACCACGAGACGATGCTGCGCCCGAGCAGCGCCTCCATCATTTGCCCCTGAACTTCGCTGGACGCTTCTCCAGAAACGCGGTGACGCCCTCCCTGAAATCTTCCGTTGCGCCCGCCATCCGCTGTGACTCGAATTCAAGATTGAGCTGGTCTTCAAACGAATTCTCCGGGCTCTCCCAATAGAGCCTGCGGATCAAGGACAGCGCGATGGTCGGTCCGTTCGCGAGTTCGTGGGCGAGCTTCAGGGTCTCCTCCGCCAGTGCAGCATCGTCATAGACCCGATTGACCAGCCCCCACTCCAGCGCTTTCTCTGCCGGAAGCCGCTCGCCCAGCAGCGACAATTCGACCGCGCGGGCTTTTCCGATCAGCCGCGGCAACAGCCAGGTCGATCCGCAATCCGGCACCAGGCCAATGCGGCGGAAGGCCTGCAGGAAATACGCCGAGCGCGCGCACAGGATCATGTCGCCCATCAGCGCAAAACTCATGCCGGCGCCGGCGGCCGGCCCGTTGACCGAGGTCACGATCGGGCAATGCAGGTTGCGCAGGCGCCGCAGGAAAGGATGAAACGCGGTTTCCAGCGCAGCCCCCGCGCCGCTCCTGCCCGGCTTCTGGTCGTTGCGGCCCTGAAGGTTGGCGCCGGTGCAGAATGCCCGCCCGGCGCCCGTCATCACCAGGCAACGCACCTCGGCTCGCCGGTCCTCGACCGCATCAAGCGCCTCGCCGAGGCCGCCCAGCATGTCGAGCGATACGGCGTTCATCACCTCCGGATGGTCGAGCTTGAGGACACCGACAGGGCCATCGAAATCCAGCGTGACGTGCTTGAACTGCATGGGGTTTCCTCGTGTGCTCTGGTCCGCGTTATTTCGTCTCGCGGCACAAGATTTCAATCTCGACGCATATTTGATTTTCCGGGCGAGCTTGTCCATGGTTGTAACAGGAACATCTGTCCGCCATCGGACGCACGGCCCACGCGTGCCAAACGGGATTGGAAACGTTCATGAGCATTTTCGACCTCACCGGCCGCGTCGCGGTCATCACCGGCGGCAATGGCGGCATTGGACTTGGCATCGCGCAGGCACTCGCGGCGGCCGGCTGCAACGTCTCGATCTGGGGCCGCAACGCCGAGAAGAATAAAACGGCGGCCGCCACCATGGCCGGCTGCGCCGGCAAGGTCGATACCCGCATTTGCGACGTCAGCGATGGCGCCTCGGTCAAATCGGCGATGGCCGCCACGCTGGAGAAATTCGGCCGGGTCGACGGCTGCTTTGCCAATGCCGGCATTGGCGGCGGCGGGCGCCACGCCTTCATCGACCGCACCGAAGAACAATGGCGGACCATGTTCGCCACCAATCTCGACGGCGTATTCCATGTGTTCCAGGCCGCCGCGCGCCACATGACCGAGCGCGCCACAGCCGGCGACGCCTTCGGCCGGCTGGTTGCGACCTCGAGCCTGGCCTCGCTGTTCGGCACCGCGCGCAACGAGCATTATGCTGCGACCAAGGCTGCCATCAACGCGCTGGTCCGCGCGCTGGCGGTCGAACTGGCGCGCCAGGGCGTCACTTCCAACGCCATCCTGCCCGGCTGGATCAAGAGCGACATGACGGCTGGCATCATGGCCAACGAGAAATTCGTGGGCAACGTGATGCCACGGATTCCGATGCGTCGGTTCGGCGAGCCCTCCGATTTCGGCGGCATCGCGGTGTATCTGATGAGCAAGGCGTCCTCCTATCACACCGCCGATTGTTTTGTGATCGACGGCGGCTATACGGCGTTTTGAGGCTGCGCGTGGCGCGGGTAAAGGGCGCAGCCCCACTAACAACTGCGGTCCCCGCGAAAGCAGAAACCCAATGACCATCGCCTCATCCTCGGCCGTCATGCCCCGCGCATGCGGGGCATCCAGTACGCCGCGGCTTTTCGATTCAATCACTACTGCCTCGGATTAATGGATCACCCGCCTTCGCGAGCGAAAGTGGCAGGCATACTCCGCCGGTTTATCGTCGCCGAACGGCGAGCCACGCCGAGGCTGATCCGCGCAACAGATCTATCCATCTCGTCGGCTTGATGTATGGTGTACGCGCCCTGCGGAGATCGGAGATCACAATGAAAACCCTGATGAATATCTGCGTCTGCGGAATGCTGGCTTTGGTCGCTACGTCCGGCTATGCGCTGGCGCAAAGCACCACCGCCGAGGCGCGGCTGAAGGAAAAGAATATCATATTGCCGGTGGTGCCGAAGCCGGTGGCCAATTATGTCGACTCGGTGCAAGTCGGGAAATTGCTTTTCCTTTCCGGAAACACGCCTGATGCCCAATGGAAATTCAAGGGCAAGGTCGGGAAGGATATGACCGTGGAGGAAGGTTACCAGACAGCCCGGCAGGTTGGATTGATCATGCTGGCGAAAGTGCAAGCAGCGCTCGGCAGCCTTGATCGCGTCAAACGCGTCGTCAAAGTCTTTGGCATGGTCAACTCGCCGGAGGGCTTTGGCGACCAGCCACGCGTCATCAACGGATTTTCCGATTTGATGGTGGAAGTCTTCGGCGAGGCGAACGGCAAGCACGCGCGCTCTGCGGTCGGGATGGCGGGACTTCCCTTCAACAATGCCGTGGAAGTCGAGATGATCGTCGAGGTCGAATGAGGGAGCTCGTCGGGCGAACCCGGATGGCGAGCCTCCGTCCGATGCGCGCGGCAGGTCGGCTGTTCGCCGTGCTCACGGTCCTCCTCGCTGCTGTGTCTATCCAGGCGAGCCATGCTGAAGGATATCCCGAGCGAACGATCAAGATCGTCGTTCCCTTCCCCGCCGGAGGGCCTACCGATGTCGCCGCGCGATTGATTGCGCAATCGCTGTCCTCCAAGCTTGGCAAAGGCGTCGTTGTCGAAAATCACGGCGGCGCAGGCGGAAGGATTGGCGCCAAAGTCGTCGCTCAAGCTACGCCGGATGGCTACACGTTGTTGCTCGGCGGGACCAACGTCAACGCGATCACCGGAGCAATCTATGGCGATCTTGGCTTCGACCCGATCAAATCCTTTGCCCCGATCGCGGTAGTCTGCGTCGACTCACTGGCGCTCGCGATATCGCCCCAGGTGCCGGCCAACACGTTCCAGGAGTTTGTCCAGTACGCAAAGGCTCATCCGGGAAAGCTGAAGTACGGCGCCTCCCCCGGCATATACACTCACTTTGCCGGCGAGTTCTTCAAGATCAAGACCGGCACCGACATCCTGTTCGTGCCTTACAAGGGTGGCGCGCCGGCCGTTACCGACGTGCTGGGCGGGCATATCGAGATGGTGGTCAACAACAAGTCGAACCTGCTGTCGCTGTTCAGGGATGGAAAACTGAAGCCGCTTGCCGTGACCAGCCAGGCTCGCTGGCCGGAGCTGCCGCAAACTCCGACCATGAACGAAGTAGGAATTTTCGGCTTTCCCTCGGAGGTCTTGTTCGGCTTGCTCGCTCCGGCAGGAACGCCGGTGGCCATCATTCAACAACTGAACCGCGCCATCAACGAAGGACTCCAATCGGCGGAGGTCCGCGCCAGCCTGGATGCCGTCGGCGTCGAGGCAAGGATTGGAGCTCCCGAGCAGTTTGCCGCAGCGCTCGCCGAGCAAGCGCGCGAATGGAAAGCGGTTATCGACGAGACCGGCATCAAGGTCGAATGATCCGGCCGTGCGTTGTCACGCTCGCCGTCCGTCGGCGCGCCCGGTGATCACCAACGGGCAGCCTGCGCGGTTTCGGCGGGCGCGCTCTTGAGACAACGCCGCGCAGCCTCGATCTCGGCATCGGTAGCCCCCTTACTCCGTGCCCACATTTCAGCGGCGGAGGCTGAATATTTGGCGACGTAATACCGAACGACGGCGCAGGAAGCGCGATGAATGAGACCGGAACGCTCCGTGGCTTCCGCCTGTGGAGTCAACCCAAGGCAAATGGCAGCAACGCATCCCCAACGTGACAACATCCTTCGGACCCCTCGACCGCGACAAGCTCTCATTGCAAGTTCCGTTGAAGGAACTTGCACGTTGAAAGCGCGCACCAAACCACCCCAAAGAGAGCTAGCCAGCACAAAGTCCGAGGGACAAGTTACAGATCAACGAGGCCGGACTTCTCCACTATCTTTAGCGGGCAATCTCGCCTCGCTCGATGGTCAGCGTCATGTCGGCGAAGCTGTCGAGGAGCTTTGGATTGGACTCCGTGATCAGCAGCGTAATGTCCCTGTCCTGCGAACGAAGCCGCCGCAGCGCCTCGGCATAACGCTGGGCCAGCGCGGGAGCCAGCCCCTGGAACGGCTCGTCGAGGATGACGAGGCGCGTTCCCAGCATCAGAGCGCGGCCGAGCGCCACCATCTTGCCCTGGCCCCCGGAGACTGATCCCGCCGGCCGCCGGGCAAGCTCCGCGAGTTCAGGGAGCACCGAATAAGCGCGATCCAGCCGGCGCCGGGTTTCCTCACTGCTCAGGTTGGCGACGCGGCCCGGGAGCAGGATGTTCTCCTCCACCGAGAATGCGGAAAACAGGCGGCGGTCCTGGGGCGCATAGCCGATTCCCAGGAATGGCCGGCGATGCGGCGGAACGCGGCCAAGATCCTCTCCGCCCAAACGCATCGTGCCGTTCACTTCCGTGAAGCCCATGATGGTGCGCACCGTCGTCGTCTTGCCGGCGCCGTTGCGCCCGATCAGCGCAGCGCTCGCACCGGCCGGCAGGGAGAAGCTGACATTGCGCAGCACGGGCGCAGCTTCTATCGCGACGTTGACGTTCTCGAAGCTCAGCATCGGCATCATATTCCGATCACGTGCTCGCGGACTTTCGGGTCGGCCAGCACCTCCGCGGGCGTACCTACCTTTTGAATCTTTCCCATGCTCCAGACGGCTACGCGATTGGCATAGCGCTCGACCATGTCCATGTCGTGCTCGACAAAAACCGAAGTCACCTTTTCCTTTGCAAGCGCCATGGTCAGGATGTCCATGATGCCGAACTTCTCGGACGACGCGACTCCCGAGGTCGGCTCGTCCATGAGCAGGAGCCTGGGCTTCAGGGCAAGCGCAAGGGCGATATCGACGAGCTTGCGCTGACCTTCGGGGAGTTCCCGCGCCTTGCGCTCGGCATATTCCCTCACACCGACGAGATCGAGCAGCCGCTCCATCTCTACCCGCTCCGGCAGGCTCGAAAGGGCCTTGAGCGGCGATCGGTGCCCTGAAAGCGAGGCGGCCGCGATCAGCATGTTCTCGATTACGGTCTGATCGAGGAACAGTTGCGGAATCTGAAAGGCGCGGGCGATGCCGAGCCTGGTGATCGTGCGCGGCAGCTGCGCGGTAATATCGCGGCCAAGAAAACTCACATGGCCTGCCTGCGGCCTGAGATAGCCGGTGGAGATATTGAGGAACGTGGTCTTGCCGGCGCCGTTGGGCCCGATGATGGCGAGATTTTCACCCTCGTAGACGTCGAGGTCGATACCGTCAGCGGCGATGACACCGCCGAAGCGGATCCTGATGCCTTTGGCCGAAAGCAGGACGTTGGCCATCAGCGACCTCCCGCCTTCGCACGGCGGTCGCGCTGCCTGAGGCCTATCAGGCCGTTGGGCGCGTAGAGAATGATGACGATCAGCACCACGCCGAGAATGAGCTGCCACGCATTTGCGAGCTGAGCGGCCGCATAAAAGCGAACGACTTCGAACATGGCCGCACCGGCAAACGCGCCGAACGCATGCGCGCCGCCGCCGAGGATCGCGATGAACACAAACTCGCCCGACTTGGTCCAGTAGCCGAATTCCGGCGTCGCGATCTGCTGGATGATCGCCACCAGCGTGCCGCCTATGCCGCCGAGGAAAGCGGAGATCACATAGCCGACCAGAAGCACCCGGCGGGCCGACGTTCCCAAATACTCCAGCCGGGTCTCGTTCGACTTGATGGCGCGCAACATGTGCCCGAGAGGGCTGTCGAGGTAGCGCTGTACGCCAAGGAAGGCCGCTACCGCGATCAGCAAGCTCACATACAGGATGACGTATTGGAAAGTGTCCGGTGTGAAAGCCCATCCCAGCACACCCGGGCGCGCCACGCGAATGCCATCCGCGCCGTTGGTATAGTGGAACATCTTCTCCAGCAGCGACCACAGCACCATCGAGAAGGCCAGGTTGAGCATGCCGAAGAAGATTTCCCGGTAACGCACCACGAACAGGCCGACGACGAGGCCGAGGACAGTGGACGACACCGCACCCAGCACAAGATCGAGCAGGATGTCGCCGCCGCCCAGATACTTGCCCCAGAACGCCGCGGCATAGGCGCCCGTTGCGAAAAACATCGCATGCCCAAAGGACACCTGTCCCGCCTGCAGCAGCAGGATGATGCCCAGCACCACGATGCTTTTGGCCAGGATCAGCGCAAACAACGTCGCCCAGCTCGGCACGAACAGCGGCGCGATGGCGGCTACCAGGAAGAAGAAGACCGCGGCCATCGTGATCGGCTTGAACGTGATCGGCTTGATACGGCCGCCCATCAGATTTTCCTCAACTGGGCGGCGCCGAACAGGCCGAACGGCCGCACCAGCAGCACCAGCACCATCAGCAGATAGGGCACCAGGACTTCGAACTCGGGCTGGATGTAGATGATGAAGGCGCGCGCCAACCCGATCAGTAGCGCGGTGACGGCGGTGCCTTCGATCTGACCAAGGCCGGCGGTCGCGGCGACGGCAAAGGAGAGCACGATCATGTCCGCGCCCATGCCGGGCACAAGCGAGGTGGTCGGCAAGGCAAGCGCGCCACCCAGCGCCGCAAAGCTCGCGCCGATGATGAAGGTGACGAAGTAAACCCGCCTGGCGTCGATACCGATGGCGGTGGCGGCCTCGCGATCTTCCGTCACCGCCATGATCACCGCGCCGGCAAGGCTGTGACGCAGAAAGTAGCGCAAGCCGATCAGCGTCAGCACCGCCACGCATGGCAGCAGCACGACCTGGTAGGAGGTGTAATTGACGCCGAACACGGAGATGTTGGGCAGCAGCTTCAACGGCTCGTTGGCGAAGATCGGCTGAACGCCCCAGATCAGGCGCTGCAAATTGTCCATGATCATGAAAACCGCAAAGGTGATCAGGAGCTGCAGGATATCGTCGCGGCCATACAGCGGCCGCAGCAGAAAGCGCTCGATCAGCCCGCCGCACACCACGCCGATCACGATCGAGGCCGCCAGCAGCGCGGGATAGGTGAGCCACGGCGAGATGGGCGCGACCGCGAGGCTGAAGGTGGCGGCCAGATAAGCGCCGAAGGCATAGAAAGAGCCATGCGCCACGTTCACCACGCGCAACACGCCGAAGATCAGGCTGAGCCCGACCGAAACCAGGAACACCAATGCGGCGTAGCTGATGCCGTCGAGAACGGCGAGCGTAGCGAGGGTAGCATTCATCGGGAACCCTTCAAGGCAAGGCCCGTCCCCCGGAGCAAACTCCGGAGGACGGCGATCAAGGCGTCACTGCCTGAAGGTCGGCACGTCGATGTTGACGAAGTCGGGCTTGAGCGTCTTCAGCCACTCCACCGAGCGCATGCCCGGCGGCGTTGTGATCGTCTTGGGGTCGAAGATCATCATGTTGTCGAGCAGCTTGAAGTCATAGCCGGGCACGGCCTTGGTGACACCGACAAGCTGGGCCTCCAGACCCTGGTTATCCTCCACCCGCAGCGCGACCGGCCTGCCGAAGCCGGTTGCGAATTGGTTACCGGCGGCCGCATCCACGACCTGCTCGTGCGTCGGCCAGTTGCCGCCATTCGCCTTGATGGCCTTGTCGTAGGCCGCCTGCAGCGCCGCGAAGGCCTGGGCCATGTGATAGACCGGATAAATCGGCCAGGACCCGGTCTTTGCCTTGAACGCCTCATTGAAGGCCTTGAAGGCCGGGTCGTTCTTCTTTTCGGGATGCAGGAACCAGTGATCGCCGCGAGCGCCGACGATCAAGCCTTCGGGCAGATCCTTGCCCAACCGCTGGATTGACGATTCTCCGATGGCGAGCACGAACGCCGATTGTTGCAGCAGGCCGCGCTGACCGGCCTGGCGAACCAGCGTGTCGAGATCGCCACCCCAGCTTGTCGTCAGCACCACATCGGGACGCAGCGCCAGCAGTCGCGAAATCTCGGTGGAGAAATCGGGGGAACCGAATTTGGGGAAAAGCTCCGCCAGCACCTGCACGTCGGGCTTCATGGCCTTCAGCGCGGTAGAGAATATCTCCCAGCTTTCGCGGCCCCAGGCGTAGTCCTGATTGACGACCGCGATGGTCTTGAAGTCCGGCTTCATCTTGAGGAGATAGACGAGAACGGCCAGCATTTCCGGCGTGCCGTTGGCCTGGGTGCGGAAATTGTAGCGGTACTTCTTGGTCTCGAGGATGGAGGCTGCGCCGCAGTCCCACATGAAGTTCATCACCTTCAAGTCTTCTGCCACCGGAACGAGCTGATTGCAGCTGCCCGAGGAGATCGAGGCGAACGTCGCGTCGACCTTTTCGTCCTGCACCATGCGGCGGTAATTCGAGACCAGCGCCTCGCCGCCGGCGCCTTCATCGACAAAGGACAGTTTTACCGGCACGCCGCCGATGCCACCCTTCTTGTTGATATCGTCCGCGATCATCTCCGCGGCGGCCTTTCCGGGCACGCCGAACACCGAGGCCGGTCCCGACAGGAACGTCGTGATGCCGATCTTGAGCTCAGTGGGCTTGCCCTGCGCAAGCAAAGGGCTCGCCAACATTGCCGTTGTAATGCCGGCCGCGAGCGCTGTTTTTAGAAATTGCATTGAAACCCTCCCTGGATTCTATTTTGATTTTGCATGCGGCCTGGGCTGCGATCTTGCGGCGGATGAGGCTTACGCTCACCCGCCTTGCAGGCTGTTATAATTTTGAGCATTATGAGGCGCGGAGCGACGAAGTAAATGGACTGCTTCGCGGCGCCCTTCATCGGGCGGCGCCGGAGCCTGTCAATGCATGGGCGTTCGCGCGACCGTTAGGGCCGACCCGCGGGAAACCCCGGTGCCGGCCCACGAAAAGCAACGCAGCTCATCGGCTACATCACCACCAACTGCCGGCGACGGTGTAATGGGCTTCCGCCGGGTCGATGGGGACGAGGTATTTGTCCGTCAAATGGACGGCGCCGATCGAGAGTACAATTCCCAAGGCAACGGCTATCAATGTCGGAACGACGAATTCCAGAGCAATCACTTTGTGGGTCATCGCTGTACTCGCTTTGACCTACCCCACACGCGCTAGATGCCACGTTCTGCTGAGTCGAGGAATTAGAAAAACTCGGCGCAAAAGCCGGTCCAAGAGGCGTGGTATCTCTGTACAGTGCAGCCGGTCGCCGCATAAAAATGACCGCCGCACCGAAGGATGCGACGGTCAAGTTCTTGGGAGAAACGCCTAAACGAAAACCGAAGATACAGTTGCCCGCCCGGGTGCAAATTGCGGAGGCATACTCTGGGCCATAACGTCCACCGTTTTTTTAAAGGCGTGCGTGGCATATTCGACATGGCACGGATCAACGAGGCCAGACTTCTCCACCATGTTTGAACACGTCGGCGGAACTCTGCCCGCACGGGCGCATGCGGTACGGCAACAACGCGCGAGGACGCCTGGAGAGCTTCGCTGATCCGGGTTACGCTTACTACGCTTGCTGGCTCAGGCCACGCTCAAAAGCCAAGCAGCGCGAGGCCAACCCAGCTAAATGCAAATATTGAACAAGCGACCACCGCGACTGACGCCAACGTTACAACGGCTTTTGCTGAGCCCATGACCAGAACCCTTTGTAGGTAACAACCGGACTCTGTCCAACAACTTGTGCCCAATCATGGCGAGAATCCGCCACGACAAATAAACCCTCTCCTTGTGGCTTCGCTGCCACATCACGGAAAATGCTTGCCCGCAAAAACCCGCATTTACTGCACGTAGTGGGCGAATCGGTGGGGAGAATCCGGCGGCATGTATCGCTTGTTTAACATCGGCGTCGAAAGGCGCCTTGTAATGCATGTTCTGTGGGCTTTGCCTGCGCTCGCCGTCCTGTGGCTCGCTTTTCGAGAGACGGGACCTCAGCTCGCCCGTGATTTTGAAGAGTGCGTCGAACAGGTCCAGGCCAAACGCCTATCCAGTGAAGAGCGCGTCGCCTTGATGACGGACTGCAACGCGCGGTTTGCAGGCCGGCGAAAAGCGGGCGGCGGCTATGCTTATTACGACTTCATGCAGGGTCGGAATTTCAACCTCGCGGGCCCCAATCCGACGGCGGAAGAGCGCAAGCAGATCGATCGCGAGTACATGGTTTTCCTCGATGCCCAGCGGCGCGAGGCCATCTCGGCTGAGCTGGCCAGAAGACAGAACGAACAGCTTCGGGCGGATCTCGAAGGCGTGCGTCAACCTGTCGGGCCACCGATAGAATTAACACCGAGGAATATACCTTCCTCAGCCGCGAAACGGCCGGTCGATCGATCGAAATCGACGCGCTGCGAAGATGGCTCGCTGACATGCAGCTGGGCCAGGTTTTCAGCGGCTGTAAAGAATGCATTCGCATCGTCGTCCGGGGACAAAACACCGAAGACAAAACCCTGATCCGACACTTTGCCAGACCAACTTCGCCACCAACCCGTCGCACGAAAAGCCAAATCGTAAACTTAAGTGTCCCGGCTCGACGCACGGAGGGGGGACACCAAATGCGCCGCGAACGCCAGCCGATCAACCAAAGTGCGGAAACGATAGCCTGCACGTTTCATTTTCAAATAGCGATCGAGGGGGGAAGACAGGCTTGCAGCGTCAGCGTGCAGGCGCCCAACATTCACGAGGCCACGACCTTCTTCCGGCAAAACTGGCCGATGATCGAGTCCATGGCCCGGGAGGGTCTGGTCAATAGGCCCGACGAGGACCGGAAAATTAAGCTGGCGATGCCTTGATAACAGGATCGCTAAGTCACGGGGCGCATCCTCAGGACGCCACCATCTTCTTCGCCCGCTCCTTCGTCGTCATCACGAACCCCTCATATTCCTTGGCCGCGATCTCGTTGCAGATCCGGCGATAGACCCCGACGCCGCCGATATAGGGCATGAAGATGCGCGGCTTGCCCGGGATGTTGGCGCCCATGTACCAGGAATTGGCCTGCGGATAGAGCGTGGCGTGCGCCACTTCATTGACGTGCGCGACCCATTGATCCTCGGCCTCCCGGCCGGCTTCCATGGCCTCGAGGCCGCGGTCACCCATCCATGCGATGGCGTCGGTGATCCAGTCGACATGCTGCTCGATCGAGACGATCATGTTGGAGAGCACCGAGGGACTGCCGGGGCCGGTGATAATGAAGAGATTGGGGAAACCTTCACTCATCAGGCCGAGATAGGTCCTGGGGCCTTCGGCCCATTTCTGGGTCAGCGTCTGGCTCCGGCGTCCGCGAATATCGATCCTGGCCACTGAACCCGTCATCGCATCAAAACCGGTCGCCAGCACCAGGGCATCGATCTCGTGGTTTCTGGCTCGCGTGCGCACCGCGTTCGACAGGATCTCCTCGATGGGATCGGACTTGATATCGACCAGGGTCACGTTGGAACGATTGAAAGTCGCGTAGTAATCGGTGTCGACGCAAATGCGTTTTGAGCCGATCGGGTGATCGTCGGGCTGAAGCCGTTTTGCGGTTTCGGGATCCTGCACGATCTCGGCGATCTTTTCGCGGACAAAGCCGGCGGCGGTATCGTTGGCGGCCTTGTCGAGGATGAGGTTGTTGTAGGCCAGCATGAAGGTCAGGCCACCGTTGGCCCAGCGCTGCTCAAATCTGGCGCGGCGCGCGTTGTCGCCATCGTCGAGCGCACCACGATCGGGCAGATCCGCATAGATGCCGTTGCGCGCTTCCTCACGCGCAAAGCGCCTGATCTCGGGATAATTTTTTCGAAACGCGTCGCGCTCCTCCACGGTCAGCTCCGCGTTGTGGGCGGGAATCGAAAAATTTGCGGTTCGCTGGAATACAGTGAGATGGCGCGCCTGCTCGGCGATGACAGGCACCGACTGAATCGCTGAAGACCCGGTGCCGATCACGCCGACGCGCAAGCCGGTAAAATCCACCGGCTCATGCGGCCAGTGGCCGGTGTGATAGACCTTGCCCTTGAAATCCGACAGACCCTTGATATCAGGCAGCCGCGCATTCGACAGGCAGCCGGTAGCGAGCACGACGAATTTCGCCGTCGCGATACGGCCGTCGGATGTCGTCACCGACCAGGTGTTGGTGTTCTCGTCAAACACAGCACCATCGACGCGGGTGTTGAGCGCAATATCGGGCCGAAGACCGAAACGGTCGGCGACGTGGTTGGCGTATCTCAGAATCTCCGGCTGCGGCGCGTAGCGCTCGCTCCAATTCCACTCCTGCTGCAAGTCGTCGGAGAATGAATAGGAATACTGCATGCTCTCGACGTCGCAGCGCGCGCCGGGATAGCGGTTCCAGTACCAGGTACCGCCGACATCGCCGCCCTGCTCATAGACCCGGACCGTTAATCCCTGCCCGCGCAGCCGGTGCAGCATGTACATCCCGGCAAAGCCGGCGCCGACCACGACGACGTCGTAGGTTTCGAGGTCGTTGCCGGAAATGGATGGCAAGGCGGACATCGATGGACGCTCCCTTTGGTCGTTTATCGTTCGACCAGCATTCTACCCGGGGCGCGAAAGCGCAAGGGAGAAAAGGCGGAGGCGGATGCTCCAGTACAACCGTCATACCCGCGAAAGCGGGTATCCAGTAATCGCCGGCTTGCGAAAGATCGCTGACGGCACGGCGTACTGGGTCACCTGCTGGAGCTTGTCATCGGGCGGCGCTTGACGCCGACCCGTTGGCGGGTGACGACACCGGAATGTGAATCGACGCCGTCGGACCGTATGATGCTCCTCCCGCTTGGCATGCACACCTCTCATGCGCTAGCGTCCCGAAAATTCGCCAAACCAACAACAAGCCGGACCGAAAAGGGCGCACGGAGGGAGTGGAACGGCAATGAAATCGCCGGTTTGCGAGATGCTGGGCGTCGAATTTCCGCTGTTCGCGTTCAGCCATTGCCGCGACGTCGTGGCGGCGGTGAGCCGCGCGGGCGGGTTCGGTGTGCTCGGTGCCACCACGCATTCGGCTGAATCCATCGAACGGGAATTGCAGTGGATCGACGATCACGTCGACGGCAAGCCCTACGGGCTCGATGTGCTGATCCCCGAGAACATTTCGACCTCGGGTGAGAAGGACGTCACGTGGAAAAGCCTTGAGGCCCGGGTTTCACCCGAACACCGCGCCTTCACCCGCAATCTCCTTAAAAAATACGGCGTCGAACTGACGACGACCCCTGTTCCGGACCATCAGCCGCAGCCGTTCGACGCCGGCCGCGCGCTCGAAGTTCTCCAGGCCTCGTTCCGTCACCCGATCCGCCTGATCGCGAATGCGCTCGGCGTGCCGCCGAAGGCGATGATCGAGATGGGGCAAAAGCACGGCGTTCCCGTCGCGGCGCTGGTTGGCGCCAAGGAGCATGCGCTGCGCCAGGTCGCCGCCGGTGTGGATATTCTCGTGGTGCAGGGCACGGAGGCCGGCGGCCATTGCGGCGAAGTCTCGACCATGGTGCTGGTGCCCGAGGTGATCAAGGCGATCAAGCCGATACGCGACGTGCCGGTGCTGGCCGCGGGCGGCATCATGACCGGGCGGCAGATGGCGGCATGCATGGCAATGGGTGCCGCCGGCGTGTGGACCGGCTCGGTGTGGCTCGCCACCGTGGAATCCGAAACCAGCGAAATTTTTCGCGAAAAGATGATCGCGGCCTCCTCACGCGACGCGATCCGCTCCAGGGGCCGCACCGGAAAGCCGGCGCGGCAGTTGCGCTCGGTCTGGACCGATGCCTGGGACCGCGACCCCGACAGCCCCGGCGCGCTGCCGATGCCGCTGCAAAGCATCATCAGCCGCGATGCGTTCGCCTCCATCGATCGCGCCGTCGCCGCCGGCAACGCAAAAGCGCGCGACCTCGTCAGCTATTTTGTCGGACAAGGGGTGGGCCTGATCGACAGCGTGAAGTCGGCGGGCGCCGTGGTGCAGGAATTCAAGGAAGATTTTGCAGAGGCCGTGGAGCACATGAACGCGCTGGTGGGGGAGTGATTTGATACGCCTTCCGTCATTGCGAGGAGCGCCAGCGACGAAGCAATCCATTCTTGTTTTGCCGGTTGGATGGATTGCTTCGCTGGCGCTCGCAATGACGGGGCAAACTGCCGCAAACTGACGATCACGAAAGCGAAAACAATAAAATGCCAGCCGCTCCCCTCCCCGACCACCGCACCCCCGTCATCGTCGGGGTCGGCGAAATCGTCGATCGTCCGAAAGAGATGACAGAGGGCCTGGAGCCACTCGTCCTTCTGGTCGAGGCGCTCAAGCGCGCGGAGCAAGACAGCGGTGGGCGATTTCTTTCCGAGATCTCTTCGCTCGACATCGTCAACTTCCTGAGCTGGCGCTACCGCGATCCTGAACAGCAGCTTTCAAAGCTACTCGGCATCACGCCTGAGCACGCTTATTACGGGCCGGTCGGCGGCGAAAGCCCGATCCGCTATCTTCATGAAGCGGCGCAGCGCATCGCGCGCGGTGAATGCAGCGTCGCCGCGGTCTGCGGCGCCGAGGCGCAGAGCACGGTGACCAAGGCCGATCGCGCCGGCGTCAGCCTGCCATGGACACCGTTCGCCAAGGATGTCCCCGAGCCCAAGCGCGGCGCCGCATTCCAGAAGCCGATGGCGGTAAAACTCGGCGTGTTCAGGCCGGTGAGCGTTTATCCATTTTACGAAGCGGCGACGGCGGCACATTGGGGCCAGACCCCGCGCGAGGCGATGGCCGAGTCTGGCGCGCTGTGGTCGGCCTATTCGAATGTCGCCTCGGAAAATCCCAACGCCTGGCTGAAGCGGCGTTTCACGCCGGAGGAGATCACGATGCCGTCGCCGGACAACCGGCTGATTGCCTGGCCCTATACCAAACTGATGGTTGCCAATCCGACCGTCAACATGGGCGGAGCCGTCCTGATGACGAGCCTTGCCAGGGCCCGCGCAGCCGGCATCGCCGAGGACCGTCTGGTTCACATCTGGGGCGGGGCCTCGGCGGAGGAGCCGCGCGATTATCTCGAGCGCGACCAGTTTTTCGAAAGCCACTCGCAGAACGCCGTGCTCGAGGCGATCACGGAACTCGCCGGCGGCGATGGCAAGGCCTTCGACGCCATCGAACTCTACAGCTGCTTTCCCTGCGTGCCGAAAATGGCACGGCGCACCCTCGGCCTTGGTCCCGACGTCCAGCCCACCGTGACCGGTGGGTTGACGTTCTTCGGAGCGCCGCTCAACACCTACATGACGCACGCGGCCTGCGCGATGGTGCGGAAGCTGCGCAGCGGCGCAAAACTCGGCCTGCTCTACGGGCAGGGCGGCTTCGTCACCAAGCATCACGCGCTGGTGCTGTCGCGGCATCCGCCGCTGCAGCCGCTTGCCCAGGAGACCAGCGTCCAGAGCGAGGCCGATCGCCACCGCGGCGCGGTGCCCAGCTTCGTGACCGAGGCAGATGGCAAGGGCAAGGTCGAGAGCTTCACCGCGATCTATGGCCGCAACAACGATATCGAGCACGGCGTGGTGATGTTGCGCACATCAGGCAACGCGCGCGCGCTGGCGCGGGTGCCGGCCGGTGACCGCCAGACGCTGGCGCATCTTCTGGACATGGACCGGACGCCGGTCGGGTCATCCGGCGATATCGTTAGCGCCGATGACGGGGTGTTGGAGTGGCGGGCGGGGTGACTCGTGTCCCGGACGCGGTGCAGTGTGAAGCGCTGCTCCGCAGAGCCGGGACCCAAGGATGAGGCTTAAGTTTGTAGCATGGGCCCCGGCTCAGCAGCGCATCGTTCTCACGCTGCGCAGCATCCGGGGCACGGCCTCCCCTACCCCTTTTCACCCTGCTTGACCGAAACCGTCGCCGGCCGGCCCTTGGTGCTGACGACACGAACCTGATCGCCGTCGGCGATGCCGTCGGGCGGAGAGTTGATGATGCGGTCCTCCAGCGAAATACCGCCAGAAAGTTCGATATCGCGTCCAAGATCGCGCGCAATCGTCACGGGCTTGAACAGGATTCGGTTGTCGGCCGTCACCGTCGCAACACGCAGGCCCTTTTGGTCGAAGACGAGCGCGCTGGAAGGAATGTGCAGGGGCACGCCATCGCGCTGCAGGTTCAGCCGCACATTGGCAAAGCCGCCAGGCATCAACTCGCCGGCGGCGTTGTCGAGCCCGAGCTGCATCTGCGTCGTGCCAGAGTTGACATCGACCGCCTGCGAGGAAGCCTCGACCGTCGCATCAAAGGTTCGGGTTGGATATTCCGGCACGGAAATCACGGCCTTGGCGCCGACCCTGACCGCGGGCACGTAGTTCTGGGGAACGTTGACATAGACGCGCAGCTTCTTGATGTCGGAGATCACGAACATCGGGGGACCGCTGCCGCCGCCCGCATTGATGAGGGCGCCGACGTCGGTGGTGCGCGCGGTAACGATGCCGTCGAACGGGACGGTAATCTTCTTGTAGCCGGACAACGCCTCGAGCCGCTCGACATTGGCCTGGCTGGAGTTGACCGCGGCGTTCTTGTTGGAGAGGTCGGCGGTGCGTTCGTCGATCTCCTGCATCGAGACGAAATTCGACGCGATCAGCGTTCTGCGGCGAGCCAACGTGACTTCGGACAATTTCGCGCTGGCCTGCTGGTTGGCGAGATCGGCGCGCGCCTGCAGCAATTGCTGATCGAGATCGGGCGCGTCGATTTCGGCGATCACTTCGCCGGCCTTGACCCGTGCGCCGATGTCGACGTTCCAGTTTTTCAGATAGCCGTTGACACGCGCAAAGATCGGCGCGCGATTATAGGCCTCGAGCCGGCCCGGCAGGTCGATCGTTGCCGTCAGCGCGCCGGGATCGGGATAGATCACCGCGACCGATGGTATCGCCTGGTCGTCGGTCCATTCGCGCAGCTTGACGCTTGAGTCTTCGCGGGCGCGGATGCCGCTGACCACCAGCGTCAGGGCGACGATGACGGCGGCTGCGCCGAAGATGCCCAACTTCCGACGAGAGACCGGCGAACGAGTTTCAGTGGGCATTCTGTGTCTCCGATAGAGCGGCGCCTTTGCCGTCTTTTTTCTTGTGCAGCATGCTGAATACCACCGGAACAAACATCAGGGTGGCGATCGTCGAGAAGGCCAGGCCGCCGATCACCGCCCGACCAAGCGGCGCGTTGGCCTCGCCGCCCTCGCCAAGGCCAAGCGACATCGGCAGCATGCCGATAATCATGGCGAGCGCGGTCATCAAGACCGGCCGGATTCGTACAAAACCAGCTTCGATGGCGGCCGCGATCGGGTCGCCTAGTTCGTCATAACGCTCGCGGGCAAAGCTGATCACCAGCACGCTGTTGGCGGTGGCGACGCCCATGCACATGATCGCCCCGGTCAACGCCGGAACCGACATCGTGGTGTGGGTCGTAAACAGCATCCATACGATCCCGGCCAGCGCTGCGGGCAGCGCCGTGATGATCACGAACGGGTCGGACCATGACTGGAAGTTCACGACAATCAGGAAATAGACGAGAACGATCGCCCCCAACAGACCGAAGAGCAAGCCGGCAAACGAACTGGTCATGGTTTCCACCTGACCGCCAAGCGCGACCACGGAGCCCTTCGGCACTTCGTTCGCCGCATCCGCGATGACTTTTCGCACGTCGGCTGCGATGCCGCCGAGATCACGCCCCTGTGGGGTCGCGAAAATCTGCACCATCGGCTGGATGTCATATTGCGAAACCACCGCGTTCGACGTCGTCCGCGAAATACTGGCGACACCGCCAAGAATCGGCGCCGCCGTCGGTACGCTGGACGTGATCGGCAGTGTCTCCAGAGCGCTGAGGGAATCGATCTGGTATTGCGGCGTCTGCATCACGACCGAGTAGTTCACGCCGTTCTCGGGGTTGAGGTAGTAGGTCGGCGCGACCTGCCCGCTGCCCGACAGGTTGACGGTGAGGCTGTTGACGACGTCGCGCTCGGTCAGACCGACATATTGTGCCCGCGTCCGGTCCACATCGATGTTGAAGGTCGGGTTGCTCGGCGATTGCTGAATGCGCGCGTCCGCGACGCCGGGAATTCGGCGAATGCGATTCAACAATTTGGTCGCGTAGGCGTAGTTCGCGTTCAAATTATTGCCCCGAATCTGCAGGTCGATCGGCGCCGGTGCGCCGAAGTTCAGGATCTGGTTGACGATATCGGCGGGAAGAAAAGCAAAAGTCATTCCAGGGAAGAGGCGTGGAAGCTGCTCGCGCAATGCCTTCACGTGGTTTTCAGTGGGAGGGTGGCCCTCCTTCAGCTTGATCTGGATATCGCCATCCTGCGATCCGATCACGCCGGTATTATTATACGTCATGTTGATGCCAGAGATTGGCATGCCGATGTTATCGGCCATCGTCTCGATCTGATCCGGCGGGATGATCTTGCGGATCGCCTTCTGGATGTCGGCAAACTGATTGGCGCTTTCCTCCAGACGGGTGCCGATCTGGGTGCGAACATGCATCAGGATCTGGCCGGCATCGACGGAGGGGAAGAAGTTCTGCCCGAGATAGGGCACGAGCAGGAATGAGGCTGCGACGAAGCCGAGAAAACCGATCACAAATGTCGGCCGGTGTCTGAGCGCAAGCGTCAGCAGGTCGCGATAGCCGCCACGGAAGCGCTCGAATCCGGCCTCGAAGCCACGTTGAAACCAGACCAGCGGATTGCGCGAGGCCGGCAGCGGCGCGCCATGCTCATGATCCTGATGCGGCTTCAACAGATACATCGCCATCGTCGGCACCAGCGTTCGCGAAAGGATAAACGACCAGATCATCGCGAAGATCACCGCCTCCGCCATCGGCACGAACAGAAAGCGCGGAATGCCTTGCAGGAAAAACATCGGCACGAACACGATACAGATGCACAACAGCGACACGAATGCCGGCACCACGATCTGATTGGCGCCGTCCAGGATCGCAGGGCGGACGTCCTTGCCCTGCTCCAGATGCCAGTTGATGTTCTCGATCGTCACCGTGGCTTCGTCAACGAGAATACCAACCGCGAGCGCCAGGCCGCCGAGCGTCATGATGTTGAGGGTTTCGCCGAAGGCCGCCAGCATGATGATAGAGCCGAACACGGCGAGCGGAATCGACGTCGCGATGATGATGGTCGAACGCCAGCTTCCCAGGAACAGCAGGATCATCACGCTCGTGAGCAGGGCCGCGATCACGCCTTCGCGCACCACGCCGGTGATGGAGGCAGCGACGAACACCCCCTGGTCGCCGACAAAACCCACCTTCAGCGTCTCGGGGAGCGAGTCCTTGAAGTCGACGACTTTCTTCTTGATGCCGGCGATGATGTCGAGCGTCGAAATGTAACCCGACTTCAGCACCATCATCAGAACGGAGCGGTTGCCGTTGACGTGGACGATGTTGGTTTGCGGCGGATTGCCGTCGCGCACGGTAGCGACGTCCCGGATATAGACCGTGGCGCCGTTGACGACCTTGATCGGCAGATCGCCCATATCGGTGGCCTTCAGCGGCGAATTGTTGACCTGAATGACGTATTCGAAGCCGCCGATTTTCGAGGTGCCCGCCGGCTGGATCAGGTTCTGCGCCGCAAGCGCGTTGGCGACGTCCTGGCCGGACAAGCCCAGCGACTGCAACTTCGACGGATCGACGTCGATCTGGATCTGACGCTGCTTGCCGCCATAGGGATACGGGATTGCCGCGCCGGGCACGGTGACCAGCGGCGTGCGCAGCTGATTGATGGCGATATCGGCGAGGTTTTGTTCGGTGAGACCCTCACCTGAAAGCGCCAGCTGGATGATCGGAACGGTAGACGCGCTGTAATTGATGATCAGCGGCGGCGTCGTCCCGGGCGGCATCTGCTTGACGATCGTCTGCGAGACCGCGGTGACCTGCGCATTGGCCGTGCGGATGTCGGCGTTCGGCTGAAAGAAGATCTTGACGATGCCGACGCCGTTATACGAGTTCGCGGTGATGTGCTCGATATCGTTAACGGTCGTCGTCAGGATTCGCTGGTACTGGGTAATGATGCGGCCGGCCATCTGATCCGGCGGCAGGCCTGTATACTGCCAGACCACCCCGATCACCGGGATTCGAATGTCCGGGAAGATATCGGTCGGCGTACGCAGCGCGGCGAGCGGACCAAGGATCAGGAGAAGCAGCGCGAGCACAACGAAAGTGTATGGCCGGCTCAGGGCAATACGGACCAGTGCAGTCATGGAATGGGCATTCCTCGATCAATCTGGCGGGACCGGAAGCATTTCTCGCGCCGATTTAGCCGAATTGCGGCAAAATGGCTAACGCAGGGCGCCTTGGCGCCTTCACTTCCGCGATACCGGTCGGCGCTGCCTCCGAAACGCTCAGCCCGTGATCAACGCATCAGCTCGAGCGCGTCGGAGAAGAATGCCGGGCCGCCGAAATTGCCTGATTTAAGGGCAAGCAGCATATCACCGCCGTTCGCGCCGACGGCACGCAATACCGGCACGCCTGCGGCGATTTCCGCGCCCACCAGAAAGCCGGGAATCCGCAAGCGATCCACCACCGCGCCCGAGGTTTCACCGCCCGCAACGACCAGACGCCGGACGCCCGATTGCACCAGACCTTCGGCGATGTCGGCCATCGCCTGCTCGATGGCATGCCCCGTCGCATCGCGGCCGTGACGGGCCTGAAGCGCTGCGACCTGGTCCGGCGTCGAGCTGGAGGCGATCAGGATCGGGCCGTCCCTGAGCCTGTCTCTTGCCCAGGCCAGCGCGCGGCGGGCTTCGTCCTTGCCCGCGACAACCTGCTCGGGATCGAGATGCAGCACCGGCATCGCCTTTTCCGCGTTGACGATCTGACGCAGCGTCGCCTGCGAACAGCTGCCGGCGAGGCACGCCGCCGGCCCGCCGACCGGCGCATCGGACGTAGTTGACGCCCCCGGATTCACCCGGCCTGAGGCGACCAGCGAGCGGGCAAGACCCAATCCAAATCCCGACGCACCGACAGACAGCCGGTGGTCCACCGCGACGTTGCCGATGGTTTCCAGGTCTGAATCGAAAACGGCATCGACAATGGCGGCGCCGAAACCCTTAGCCGAAAGATCGGCAAGACGCGCGCGCACGGCGTCCGGCCCGCGCGCGACAGTGGCGAGATCGACGAGACTGATTTTGGTTTGGCTCTGGCGCGCCAGCACCCGCACGAGGTTGGAATCATGCATCGGATTGAGCGGATGATCCTTCAACGGGCTTTCATTCAGTGGCACTGAGCCAACGAATAAATTGCCCTGATAGACGGTGCGGCCAGTCTCGGGAAACGCCGGCGTCACCAGCACGATCGCGTCGCCGGAATCGGCGCGCAACGCGTCCATCACCGGACCGATATTGCCGGCGTCGGTGGAATCAAACGTCGAGCAGATCTTGAACAGCACATGATCGGCGCCCCGTCCGCGCAGCCATTTGTCGGCGGCGCGCGAGCGCGACACGGCGAGACTTGCTTCGATCGACCGGCTTTTCAGCGACACCACCACGGCATCGACTTCGGGCAGCGCGAGTTCGTCGGAGGGCACGCCGATGGTCTGCACCGTGCGCAGGCCGCAGCGCGTCAGCGTATTGGCGAGATCGGAGGCGCCGGTGTAATCGTCGGCGATGCAGCCCAGCGCCAGCGTCACGGCTTCACTCCGGCATAGGGCCTGAACCAGCCGAGGCCATCGGTGGTCTTGCCCCGCGGATTATATTCGCAGCCGACAAAGCCGCCATAACCGAGCCGGTCGAGTTCGGCGAAGATGAATGGATAGTTCAGCTCCTCGCCGTCGGGCTCGTGGCGCGAGGGAATGCTGGCGATCTGGGTGTGGCCGATGATCGGCATCATCTCGCGCAGCCGCATGGTCACGTCGCCGTGGATGATCTGGCAGTGATAGATGTCGAACTGAAGCTTCAGGTTCGGAATCTGCAATTCATCGATCAGCCTTCGGGCAAAGTTAAAATCATTGAGGAAATAGCCGGGCACGTTGCGCGGGTTGATCGGCTCGATCACGACGTCGAGGCCGTGGGGCATGAGAAACTCTGCCGCCCATACCAAAGATTTGCGATACGCCGCCACCGCTTGCGGATCGCTGCGATCGGCGATGCCCGCCATCAGGTGGACGCGCTTGACGCCGGTCGCCTCTACGTAAGGCAGCGCGGTGTGCAGGCTCTGTTGCAAATCACCAAATCGCTCCGGCAACGCGGCAAAACCTTTTTCGCCGGCGTCCCAATTGCCGGGCGGCAGGTTGAACAGCGCCTGCACCAAACCATTGCGGCGCAGCCGCTCGCCGATGACCTCCGCGGGATGCTCATAAGGAAAAAGGAACTCCACGGCCGTAAAACCCGCTTTCGCCGCCGCATCGAAACGGTCGAGGAACGGTACCTCGTTGAACATCATGGTGAGATTGGCGGCAAAACGGGGCATCGGACTGTCCTCTTTTTTCTTGATGGCTACTTCGGCTCACCGGGCAAATGCGTGCCGCTGACGCGGGCATACATCCGCGCCACCGAGGCGTCGTCGTCGCGCCCCATGCCGGACGCTGCCGTCATCAAAAACATCTGCAGCGCGGCGGCGGCCACTGGTACCGGGAATTTCGCCGTGCGCGCCATGTCCTGGATGATGCCCAGATCCTTGACGAAAATCTCCACTGCGCTTCGCGGCGCATAGTCGCCCTCGAGCACATGCGGCATACGATTCTCGAACATCCATGAATTGCCGGCAGACGCCGTGATCACCTCATAGACCTTCCTGATATCGAGGCCCTGTTTGGCGGCAAAGGCGATCGCTTCGGAGGCTGCGGCGATGTGGACGCCCGCGAGCAGCTGGTTGATCATCTTGAAGGCGGCGCCCTGGCCCGCGGCATCGCCGAGTTCGTAGAGCTTTGCTGCCATCGCATCGAGCGCGGGCCGCGCCTTGGCGAAAGCGGCGGGGCTGCCGGAGGCGAGAATCGTCAGTTCGCCCTGCGCCGCGCGCTGCGCGCCGCCGGAAATCGGCGCGTCGAGGTAATGCCGGCCCGTCGCCTCCAATTGCCCGGCGAGCCGCCGGGCGATATCGGGATCCATGGTCGCCGACGAGACAAATACGGCGTCCTTCGCCAGCGTCTCGGCGACGCCGTCCTTGCCGAACAGAATGGTGTCGGTCTGGGCGGCGTTGACGACCACGCTGACGACGATATCGGCTTGCTTCGCAGCTTCCGCCGGCGTCTTTGCACCCTTCCCGCCATCGGACACGAACCGCCCGACCGCATCCGCCGAGACGTCGCAGCCAGTGACCTCGAACCCTGCGCGCCTAAGCGAGGTTGCCATACCAAAGCCCATCGAGCCCAGCCCGATGACGGCGATGCGAGGTTTTGCGGATTGAGACATGCGGCGTTTCCTTGAAGTTCCTCTTGAGCTGCCACTTGAGACGCAGCTTTAACTCTTGGATTCCTGCGTATCACGGCTTGGCCGCCCTGCCAAAGCGTGAGACAAGGCGACAAAGAGGATGCTGTTATGACCGAAAGCAAGCTCCGCGAGGAAATCTGCCGCCTCGGCCGCTCGCTGTTCGAGCGCGGGCTGACGCCGGGCTCCTCGGGCAACATTTCCGTAAAACTTGACGACGGCGGCTATATGGTCACGCCGACCAATGCCTCGCTCGGCTTTCTCGACCCGGCGCGGCTGTCGCGTCTCGATGCGGGGGGCCGGCTCCTCACCGGCGACGCCCCGACCAAGGAAGTGCCGCTGCATACGGCGCTGTATCAGACCCGAGGCGCGGCGCGCGCGGTGGTACATCTGCATTCGACGCATTCAGTGGCGCTCTCGATGCTGCCGGAAATCGACCCGCGCGCGGCGCTGCCGCCCATGACGGCCTACTATGTGATGAAATGCGGGGCCACGGCACTCGTGCCCTATTTTCGACCGGGCGATCCGGCGGTGGCCGATGCGATCAAGGGCCTCGCCGGAAAATACTCCTCCGTGCTGCTCGCCAATCACGGCCCGGTGGTGTCGGGCGACACGCTGGAAGCCGCGGTGTTCGCGATCGAGGAGCTGGAAGAGACGGCAAAGCTCTATCTGCTGCTGCGCGGGCTGAACCCGCGATATCTCACGCCTGCGCAGGTAACGGATCTGGTGAAGGTGTTTGGGGTGGAGTTGCCGGAGCATTTGCCACACACACCGTCCTCATCCTGAGGAGCCATGCGCAGCATGGCGTCTCGAAGGATGGACACATGCGAGCCGCCATCCTTCGAGACGCCGCTTCGCGGCTCCTCAGGATGAGGATCGCATGTGCGGAGGCACCGCAAAGATCACAGCCCCAGATACGCCTTGCGCACGTCGGGATTGCCCTTGATCTCCGCCGACGTGCCCTGCATCTGGAGGCGGCCGGTCTGCAGGATGTAGGCGCGGTCGGCGATGTCCAGGCATTCGGCGATGCGCTGTTCGACGATCAGCACGGTCATCCCGGCGTCGCGGATGCGCTTCACCGCCTGGAAGATTTCATCGACCAGCTTTGGCATGATGCCTTGCGAAGGCTCGTCCAGCATCAACAGCCGCGGCCGGGTCATCAGCGCACGGCTGATCGCCAGCATCTGCTGTTCGCCGCCGCTCAGCGTTTCGGCGCGCTGATCCAGCCGCTCGGAGAGCCGCGGAAACAGCTTGAACACCAGCGCCAGCGGTTCGTCGCGATCGGCCTTGCCGCGATAGAGGTAGCTGCCAAGCCTTAAGTTGTCGCGCACGGATAGCCGCGGAAACAGCCGCCGATTTTCCGGCACGTACGCAATGCCGCGTGCGGTGATCATGTGCTGCACCATGCCTTCGATGCGCGAGTCGTCGAAGGTGATCGTCCCGGAGCGCGGCCGCTCGGCGCCGGCGATGGTTTTCAGCAGCGTCGACTTGCCGGCGCCGTTGGCGCCGGCCACGCACACGATCTCGCCCTTGGCAACCTCGATCGAAACGCCCGAGATCGCGACCAGCCCCTGATAAGCGGTGGTGACTTCATGCACCGACAGCATGACGATCCCCAAGGTAGGCAGAGATGACTTTCGGGTCGCGGACGATATCCGCAGGCTTGCCCTCGACCAGCACCTTGCCGAGATCGAGCACGATGGCGCGATCGACCAGCGGCATCACGATCTCCATGACGTGCTCGACCATCAATACCGTAACGCCGGTGGCGCGCACTTTTCGCACCAGTTCGACCCCACTCTGGGCCTCGATCGGCGTCAGCCCCGTCAGCACTTCATCGAGCAGCAGCAGCTTGGGTTCGGTGGCGAGCGCGCGGGCGACTTCGAGCCTTCGCTTCTCCGACGGGATCAACTGGCTTGCGAGCACGTCGGCACGCGCGGCGAGGCCGCAGAATTCGAGCACCTCGTGGGCCTTGCGGCGCGCCTCGCGCATGATGGTGGTGCGGATCAGCGCGCCGACGATGACGTTGTCGATCACCGTCATGGTCTCGAAGCTTTTGACGACCTGGAAGGTGCGCGCGATGCCCCGCTCGCAGCGCTCCGCCGCCGGCAACGCGGTGACATCTTCGCCGTCGAAGATGATCGAGCCTTGTGTCGGCGGCAGCACGCCCGCGATCAGGTTGAACAGGGTCGACTTGCCGGCGCCATTGGGTCCGATCAGCCCGACGATCTCGCCACGCCCGACCGAAATCGAGATATCGCTGTTGGCGATCAGGCCGCCGAAGCGTTGCCAGACGCCGCGTGTTTCCAACAGCGCCGTCATCGGATCGCTTCCTTGCGCCGGCGCGAAAACAGCCCGACCAGCCCCTCGGGCCGCGCCAGCGAGATCAGCACGATCAGCGTGCCGTAAACGATCAGGTCGACACCACGGCCGGAGCCGCCGATGAAAGAGCGTGTCAGTTCGGTGAGCGGAATCAGAATCACCGCGCCCAGCACCGGCCCCCACAAGGTGCCGATGCCCCCTAACACCGCGGGCAGCGCCATCAACAGCGAGAACTGAAAGCCCATGACGCTTTCGGGATCGATGTAGGACACGAACTGCGCGTAAAAACTGCCGCCGACCGCGGTGAGGAATGCCGAGACCGCCGCCGCCCCCATCTTGGAGTTGAATACGACGACCCCCAAGCTTTCGGCGGCGTCCGGGTTGTCCTTCACGGCCCGCCACCAATAGCCCCATTTGGAATCCTCAAGCCACCACGTCACGAGCCAGGCGACGCAGGCGAGCCCCAGTGCGAAATAGAAAAACGGCAGCTTGCTGCGGGTGAACTGGAACTTGAGCCAGCTGTCGCCGCGGACGGGGATATCGATGCCGAGCGCAGCGCCCGCCCAATCCCAGTTCTGGAACAGCAACAGCGCGGTCTCGGCAATGACGATGGTGGCGATGACGAAATAATGTCCGCGCAGCCGGAAGCAGGGATAGCCGAGCGCCATCGCGATTGCAGCCGATATCAGGCCGCCGCCGATCATGCCGAACCAGGGCAGCACGCCGAACTTGGTGAAAAGAAGCGCGGTGGTGTAGGCCCCTAACCCGAAATACAGCGCATGGCCGAGCGATATCTGTCCGCAATAGCCGCTCAGGATGTTCCAGCTCTGCGACAGCGCCGCGTACATCAAGGTCAGAACCATGATGTTCTGGACGTAGACGTCCTTGACGAACAGCGGCACCAGGGCTGCGATCGCCGCAAGACAGGCGGCCACGATGAGATCGTGGCGGCGGCGCTGGGCAAAGGCCGTATCCATCAGATCGACCCGAACAGGCCGCGTGGCCGGATGAAGACCACCAGCAAATAGACCGCATAGATGCCGACCGATTTCAGCGACGGCGGCAGCAGCAAGGCGGTGGATGCCTCCACCAGACCGACGATGATCCCGCCAGCAAAGGCGCCGAACACGCTGCCAAAGCCGCCGAGCGCCACCGTGACATAGGCGACCAGCGCGAACGAGGCGCCAACGTCGGGATAGATGTAGAAGAACATCGCCATGATGGCGCCGGCCAGGCCCACCAGCGCCGCGCCCAGACCCCAGCCCAGCGCGAACACCCTGTTCTTGTCGATGCCGACCAGCGCCACCGCGCCGGCATCCTCGCGGGTCGCCTCGAGGGCGCGGCCAAAGTCGGTGCGGTTGATGAAGAAATACAGCGCGCCGAACGCCGCGATCGCGACCAGCGCGCCAAACAATTGCGGAACGGGGAGGAAGATTCCGCCGATCGAAACGGTCTTGCCGCCCAGCCATGAATGCGTGACGCTGCGATAATCGGGCGTGAAGAAAAACTGCGCCAGGCCGCGCATGACGATGGCAAGGCCGAAGGTCGAAAAGATCTGCACCATGCCGGCGTTTGCCTTGGCGCGGACCGCAAAGCGCACAACCAGGAGATAAATCACCGCGCCGAACACGAACAGCGCGGCCGCGACCAGCGGCGCCGACAGCAAGGGATCGATCGCAAAGAACGCGAACAAAAAGAACGTCGCGTACATCGCGATCATGAGGAATTCGCCATGGGCGAAATTCACCACGTCCATCAGGCCAAAGATCAGCGCCAATCCCACCGCGATCAGCCCGTAGAGCAGCCCCATCAAAAGGCCGCTGGCGAGGCTTTGGATGATGGTCTCGGCTGTCACCGGTGTTGCTCCAGGCGAAAGCCCTCATCGTGAGGAGCGCGCACGCAAATGTGACGCGCAATGAATTGAAGGGTGGGCAAAGGCGCCCTTGCGCTGTGCCCACCACTGATGCGATCGCGATCTTGATGGTGGGCACGCTTCGCTTTGCCCACCCTACAGCTCCGCTGGATGACGGTCTCGGCTGTCATGGCCCCGACCCGCGTTCAGCCGTTACTTCATTGGCCAGACGGCTTCGGCGACGGCGGCCTGTGGCGGGGAGATGGTGACGAACTTGCCGCCGACATATTGCAGCAACACAGGATCGGCATCGTTGTTCTGGCCCATCTCGTCGAACTTTATCCGCTTCCACGGCATGATGGTCTGCTCTCCCGGAATGTCGGTGGCAACCAGCGCTTGGCGAATCTTGTCGCCGTCGGTCGACTTGGCGCGATTGATCGCGTCCGCCATCACGATCAGGGCCATGAACTGGCGCGACGAATAATCGTTGAAGTCCTTGCCCGATTTCTCCTTGAACATGGCGTTGATCTTGCCAACCATCGGCCGCTTGGCTGCGAGATCGAGCGAGAAGGTGCCGCGCGAGATCACGCCTTCGAGCTTGTCGCCGACCGCGTCATAGAGCGCCTTTTCGGAGAAACCGGCATCCTGGGCAACGATCGCCGGCGGCTTGTAGCCAAGCTCGCCCATCGTCTTCACCAAAAGGATACCGTCGGTGGTGTAGCTCGACGGCATCAGCACGTCGGCGTTCGCAGCCTTGAGCTGTTGCACTTCGGCGGAAAGCGAGGGCGAGTTGGCGCGATACTTGATATCGGCGACGACCTTGTAGCCGCGTTCATTGGCGAGTTTGTTCTGGGCATTGCCGGAATCGGTTCCGAAGATCGTGTCCTCATGGAACAGCGACAGCTTTTCGATCTTGACGCCCTTCTTCTTCATCGCATCGAAAAAGTCGAACATGGCGGTAGAGTACATCTCGTCATGCGGCGCCGGGCGGAAATAGAATTTGAGGCCGCGGCGGTGCAGGCTCGGCGAAGAGTTGTCCGCCGACATGAACGGAACCTGGTATCGCTCGCAGATCTGGCTGACGGTGACGGCGACCGCACTCTGATAGGTGCCGATGACGGCACACACCTTTTCCTGGGTGATGAGGCGTTCGGCCTCGGCGCGACCCTTCTGTGGGTCGGCCTGGTGATCGGCGAAAACCAGGCGGACCTTGGCGCCGCCAAGACCGGGCAAGCCCTCGCTGCGCGCCAGCGGCAGGTCGAAATCGTATTTCTTGTTGATGAGGTCAGCGGCGGTATCAAACGCCTTTTGCGCATCGACACCGATCTGCGCGCTGGCGCCGGACAGCGGATAGATCACGCCGATCACCACTTCGGATGTCTGGGCCCGAGCCGCCATCGGCAGCAGTGCCGCGCTCGCGGTGGCTCCAAGCAAAACGTTTCGGCGGGAGATGGTCATTGCAAAATCCTCATGTGTCGGCAGCTATCGATCAGGCGAGTGGAGACAACCGTGAAGCTTCGGGGAACGGCAAGGGTGGCCCATTAGAGCACGGCAAGGTCTTTGTTGCGCAGATCCGTCACCAGCATCAAGCCTGGCGCATGCGTAATGGCAAACGGTACCTTGGCCGCGGCGATGACAGCCTGCGGTGTCACGCCGCAGGCCCAGAAAACCGGAATCTCGTCGTCCGCCACCGGTACCGCGTCGCCATAGTCGGGCTTGGCGATGTCGGCGATGCCGATCGAATGCGGATGACCGAGATGAACCGGCGCGCCGTGCACCGAGGGGAACCGCGAGGTGATCTGCACCGCGCGGATCGCCTGCGCCGGCTTGAACGGCCGCATCGACACCACCATGGGACCGGCGAACGGTCCCGAAGGCTGGCACGCGACATTGGTGCGGTACATCGGCACACGCACGTTGCGCTCGATGTGGCGGATCGGCAGGTCGTCCGCCATCAGCGCTTCTTCGAATGAAAAAGAGCAGCCGAGCACGAAAGCGACGAGGTCGTTGCGCCAATGCGCCATGATGTCGGTCGGTTCCTCAATCACCCGGCCGTCGCGCCAAACACGATACCGCGGCAGGTCGGTGCGGATGTCGAGGTCGATCCCGAGCGAGGGAATGCGCGGATCGCCCACGTCGGACATGCCGATGATCGGACACGGTTTGGGATTGAGCTGGCAGAAGCGGTGAAACGGCGCGGCGAGCTTTTCCGGAAGGATCGCGAGATTGCCCTGAACAAAACCGTTGGCGACGCCGGCGGTGCTCCCCGCCATACCGGCGCGGCACGCCAGCCGCGCCGCGCGGCTCGGAAGCGCATCGGCGCTTTCATCAAAGTGCCCTGCTGCCAAACTGACCATGAGATCGCTCTGCCTATTATCTCGACAGCACTGAAACCCAAGCGTACTATAAAGTCTAATCTTACTTTCTAATCAAGTTGGATAATTGTAATTTATCACTCGGTGCGCTGGATGGTGGATTTCAAGTCTATCGAGACATTCCTGTGGGTGGTGACGCTAGGCAGTTTTCGCGGCGCCGGCCAGCGGCTCAACACCACCCAGCCGGCGATATCCCAGCGGATCGCCCAGCTCGAGCGCGAGATGGGGGTGAAGCTGCTCAACCGCGATCACCGCGTCGCCTCGCCCACCCCGAGCGGCCGGCAATTGATGGTCTATGCGGAAAAACTGATCAGCCTGCGCTCGGAGATGATGGCGGAGGTCGGCGACCGCTCGGCGATGCGCGGCGTGTTGCGGCTCGGGGTCGCCGAAACCATCGTGCATACCTGGCTATCGCGGCTGATCAAGAAGGTCAACACCGCCCATCCCAATCTGTCGCTCGAGATCGAAATCGACATCACGCCGAACCTGAGCGCGCGCCTGCTGGGGCAGGAAATCGAACTCGCGTTTTTGCTCGGGCCGTTGTCCGCCTCCAGCGTGCGCAACCGAGTCCTGTGCGATTACCCGATCGGCTTTCTGGCCAGTCCTTCGCTCGGCCTCGGGACGGGGCCGCTGAAAGTGCAGGATCTGGCAAGATTTCCGATCATCACCTTTCCGCGCAAGACCCAGCCCTATGAGATCGTGCGCTCGCTGTTCAACCGGCCCGATCTGCCGCCGATCCGGCTGCACGCCAGTGCCTCGCTCGCAACCGTCATCCACATGGCGATCGAGGGACTAGGCATCGCGGTGATCCCTACATCGATCGTCGAAAATGAATTGGCGGACGGGCGGCTGCAGCTGTTGTCGACCGATCTCAATATCCCGCCGCTGACGTTCTCGGCGAGCTGGCTGGCTTCGCCCGACACGCTCGCGGTCGAACTGGTCGCCGATCTCGCCGCCAGGATTGCCCAGGAAAGCACCGCCGTTGTTGACGCGCCGCTGCGGGCGCGTCATTGAAGCGAACGCGCGCGCATTTTTTCTGATGGCTGGAATGGCTTCATGACCCCTGTCGCATCCAATCTGCAAATCGATTCCGCAAGGCTTTGGGGAACCATTCACGAGACTGCGAAATTTGGCGCTACGCCAAAGGGCGGCGTGCGGCGGCTGACGCTCGGGCCAGAGGACAAGCAGGTGCGTGACTGGTTCCGCGAAGCCTGCGAAGCCGCCGGCCTTGAAGTGCATGTCGATGCGCTCGGCTCGATGTTTGGCCTGCGCAAGGGCCGCGACATGTCGAAGCCGCCGGTCGGACTAGGCTCGCATCTGGATACCCAGCCGACCGGCGGCAAGTTCGATGGCGTGCTCGGCACGCTGGCCGCACTCGAGGTGGTCCGCACGCTCAACGATGCCGGGATCGAAACCGAAATTCCGATCTGCATCGCCAATTGGACCAACGAGGAAGGCTCGCGCTTCGCGCCCGCGATGATGGCGTCCGCCGCCTATGTCGGCGATTTCACCACCGGCGATATTTTATCGCGCAAGGACGCCGAAGGCGTCACGGTTGCTGAGGCGCTCGACAGCATCGGCTATCGCGGCGAGAGCCCGGTCGGCCGGCAGAAATTCTCAAGTTTCGTCGAACTCCACATCGAGCAGGGACCTATCCTCGAAGCCGAGGGCAAGACCATCGGCGTGGTCGATTCCGGCCAGGGCGTGCTGTGGTATGACGGCAAGATCATCGGCTTCGAAAGTCATGCCGGCTCGACGCCAATGCCGCTGCGCCGCGACGCGCTGGCGACCTTGTCGGAGATCGTGCTGGCGATGGAAGCCATCGCAAAAAAACATGGCCCCAGGGCGGTCGGCACCATCGGCGAGGCCGTGATTGCAAATCCCTCGCGCAACGTCATTCCCGGCGAAATCGCTTTCACCGTCGATTGCCGCAGCGCCGACGCCCCGATCATGGATGCGCTCGACAAGGACATGCGCGCCGCCATCGCCGAGATCGCAGGCCGCCGCAAGGTTGACGTCACCCTCGACCTGGTCTGGCGCAAGCCGCCGACGCATTTTGACCCCAGACTGGTCGACGCAGTGGAGAACGCCGCGAAGAAACTCGGCTTTTCCCACCGCCGCATCACTTCCGGCGCCGGTCATGACGCCTGTAACCTGAATACGAAAATTCCCGCCGCGATGGTGTTCGTGCCCTGCAAGGATGGCGTCAGCCACAATGAGCTCGAGGACGCCACCCAGGCCGACTGCACGGCAGGCGCCAATGTCCTGATGCATACCGTGCTGGCGCTCGCCGGCGTCGCTTCATAGGCCTGGGACGATTTTCAGCACGGAGATGGAGATTTTCGGTGCGCGGGGTTTTTGTCGATGCCAACGGATCGCTGGCCGATATTTTCGAGCGGCAGAACAAGGCCGGCGATCCCGCCGTGCGCGTCAACCGCGATGGCGATATCACGGCAGAGCAAATCCCCGCTCTGCTCGATGGCGCCGAGATCATCATCATCGACCATACCCCGCTGCCGACCGACGTCGCGCGGCGCTGCAACGGCCTGAAGCACGTCGTATTCCTGGGCACCGGCGCGCGCAGCTACATGAATCCAGAAGAGCTTGGCGAGCTCGGCATCGAGGTCCATCTGATCAAGGGTTATGGCGACACCGCGGTCGCCGAATGCGCGATCGCGCTGATGTGGGCGGCCGCGCGTGGCATCGCCAAAATGGACCGCGAGATGCGCGCCGGCAACTGGCTGCGCGAGGACGGCATGCAGCTCACCGGCAAGACGCTCGGGCTGATCGGCTTTGGCGGCATCGCCGCGGAAGTGGCGCGCATTGCGCTTGGCAGCGGGATGCGGGTGAACGCCTGGAACCGGTCGCCGAAGAAATTTCCCGGCGTCGATTTCGTCGCGCTTGAGGCCCTACTCGCCGACAGCGACGTCGTCTCGCTGCATCTGCTGCTCAACGACGAAACCCGTGGCTTCCTTTCGCGCCAACGCATTGCGGCGATGAAGCCGGGCGTCATCCTCGTCAACACCGCGCGTGGCGCGATGGTCGATGAAGCCGCGATGATCGAGGCCTTGAAGTCGGGCCACATCCGCCACGCCGGGCTGGATGTCTTTAACATCGAGCCGCTGCCGGGGGATCACCCGCTGACAAAGCTGCCAAACGTGACGCTGTCGGCCCATTCGGCGTTTCGCACGCCGGAGGCGAGCGAGAATCTGATCCATGCGGCGTGGGAGCACTGCCGAAGGATTGCGAGCGAGCGGTAACCCGGCGCGTTCTGTCCTCCCTTCTCCGTGGGAGAGGGGAAGAAAACCGTCCTATTCCACCATCTCCGCAACTGCCTTGCCGCAGGCGGTGGTGTCGGCGTTGCCGCCGAGATCCCTCGTGCGCAGCGTGCGTTCGCCGAGGGTGCGCTCGATCGCCGTGACGATGGAGGCTGCGGCTTCCTTTTGGCCGAGATGTTCCAGCATCATCGCGCCCGACCAGATCATGCCGATCGGGTTGGCGATCCCCTGCCCCGCGATATCGGGCGCCGAACCGTGCACCGGCTCGAACACGGAAGGAAAATTGCCTTCCGGATTGATGTTGCCGGACGGAGCAATCCCAATGGTGCCCGTGCAGGCGGGCCCGAGATCGCTGAGAATGTCACCGAAAAGATTCGAGCCGACCACGACGTCGAACCAGTCCGGATGCAGCACGAAATTCGCGGTCAGGATATCGATGTGGTACTTGTCCCACTTCACCTTCGGATAGTTTTTGGCCATCGCCTCCACGCGCTCGTCCCAATACGGCATGGTGATCGAGATGCCGTTGGACTTCGTCGCCGAGGTCAGGTGCTTCTTGGGCCGCGATTGCGCCAGCTCGAACGCGAATTTCAGGATGCGATCGACGCCGACCCGCGTCATCACGGTCTGCTGGGTGACGAATTCGCGCGCCGTGTCAGGAAACATCCGGCCGCCGACGGATGAGTATTCGCCTTCGGTATTTTCCCGTACCACCCAGAAGTCGATATCGCCGGGTTTGCGGTTGGCGAGCGGCGACGGCACGCCCGGCATCAGCCGCACCGGGCGAAGGTTGACGTATTGGTCGAACTCCCGGCGGAATTTGATCAGCGATCCCCACAACGAAATGTGATCGGGGATTTTTGCGGGCCAGCCGACCGCGCCGAAATAGATCGCGTCGTGCTTGCCGATCTTCTCCTTCCAATCCTCCGGCATCATCTCGCCGTGCTTTTCGTAGTAGTCCCAGGAGGCGAAATCGAAATGATCGAAATGCACCGCAACGCCATGCTTTTTCGCCGCCGCTTCAAGTACTCGCAAGCCTTCCGGAACCACTTCCTTGCCGATCCCGTCGCCGGGAATGACCGCGATCCGGAATTGCTTTTTTTCGTTGCTCATCGAGAGATTCCTTGAGTGGCAGACCCGGCTGGTAAAGCCATTTTATGACGGGATTGCAATGGACCAAACTTGGTCACGGCGCAACGCTGCACTGCAATGTTGACCGCCCCAATGGCGGCGGCCTAACAGTTGGAGACGCATCCTCACCTCTTCATACATCTCCCATCAAGCGAGTAATCCCATGGATCTTCATTTGCGCGGCAAACGCGTCCTGATCACCGGCGCATCGAAGGGCATTGGCGCGGCGGCCGCCGAAGCCTTTGCCGAAGAAGGCTGTCATCTTCGGCTGGCGGCCCGCAGCGGCGATCAGCTGAAGGCTCTGGCGGAGCGTCTGCGCTCGGCCCATCAAATCGATGCCACGGCCCATGTCGTCGACCTGCGCAAGCCGGAGGATATCGCGCGGCTGGTGAAGGATTCCGCCGACATCGACATCCTCGTCAACAATGCCGGCGATATTCCAGGCGGATCGATCGACAAGATCGACGAGCCGACCTGGCGCCACGCCTGGGAGCTGAAGGTGTTCGGCTACATCAACATCACCCGCGGGATCTATGCGCAGATGAAGGCACGCGGGCACGGCGTGATCGTCAACGATATCGGGGTCGCCGGCGAAAAGTTCGACGCCAATTATATCTGCGGCAGCGCCGGCAATGCCGCGCTGATGTCGTTCACCCGAACGCTCGGCAGCAAGAGCCTCGCCGACAACATTCGCGTGGTCGGCATCAACCCCGGCCCGGTCGGCACCGACCGCCACGTCACGCTCTTGAAAACCCGCGCCAGGAACCAGTTCGGCGACGAAAACCGCTACAAGGAATTCCAGAAGGGCCTGCCGCTCGGCCGTCCCGCGCACGCGCGCGAGATCGGCGACCTGATGGCGTTCCTTGCTTCCGACCGCTCCGGTTATACGTCGGGGGTGATTGTGACCGTCGATGGTGGCATCGCCGCGGGATGGGGGTAGCGTGCTCTCCCCGTCATTGCGCCGTCATTGCGGGGAGCGAAGCGACGAAGCAATGCACTCTTTCTTCGTGGCGCGATGGATTGCTTCGCGGAGCCTGTCATCGGGCGCGCGTTCGCGCGACCCGTTGGCTCGCAATGACGGGAGCTTAGCCCGCCATCCGCTCGAACAGCTGCCGGATCATCAGCGTGATCCGTCCAGTCGGCGCGAGCATCTCGTTCAAGATGGTAAAATGGTCAGCGCCGGGAATCTCTTCATAGCTCACCGGCAAACCGTATTTCGCCCGATGACCGGCGAAGTCTGCGGTCTGCCTGCGCAACAACGGCAGTTCCCCGCTGCCGGCGGTCAGCGCCAGCGGCTTCATCGGGCCGCCGGCTTCCAGGATGGGCGAGTTCCGGTGGGACGTCGCCTCGTCGAGGCCGAGCTTTTCGTTGAGATAGCTGTGGCGGATCGGCTCGAGATCGTAGATGCCGCTGATCGCCACGCCGCCCTTGACCTTCGGATGCGACAGCGCCATCGCCGTGAGATGCCCGCCGGCAGACCATCCGGAGACAGCGATCCGGTTCGGATCGCCACCGAGCGGGGGTAGTTGTTCGGCCAGAAAGTCGATTCCGCGATTAATCTCGGCGACAATCTGATCGAGCGTCGCATCCGGCGCCAGCGTATACCCGATCAGCGCGACATTGATGCCATGCGCCATCGGGCCTTCGGCAAACAGCGTGAAGGCCTCCTTGGCCCGCGTCTGCCAATAGCCGCCGTGGATAAATAACAGCGTCGGCGCGTTCGCTGCCGCCTTGAGGAAGTCGATGCGGTTGCGCTCGCGCGGACCATATCTGAGGTCGAGATGATCGGAATGCCGTGCGCGCAGTTCGGCCGAACGGCGATCCCAGCCGGCGACGATGTCACCGCTTCCGGCCACCGCGGCGCCGTTGTTGAGACCACGGTCCAGCTCCTGCTGGCTCATGCCGCGCCAGTCGGGCGCGTCGAACGGCGTCGTCATGCTCAGATCTCCGGATGGTGGCCGCGTTGCCACCTTGTCGTAAAATGTTTTACACCGCTACACAATCCGCTATCGAGAGGCGGAACGATGGGGAGAACTGGATGTCATCTGATCAGGGGCTGGTACGCGCAACGGCATGCGCGATCGTAGATCAACTCAACTCCGGCGAGATCACCCCGCTCGACCTGCTTGACGTGCTGGAACGGCGAATTGCCGAGGTCGACGGCGCGGTGAATGCCCTGCCGACACTTTGTTTCGATCGCGCCCGGGCGCGTGCCAGGGCGCTGATGCAGAAGCCTGCCGGCGGTCGCGGCCTCTTGGCGGGCATGCCGATCCCGATCAAGGACCTCACCAACGTAGAGGGCGTGCGGACTACGCAGGGCTCGCCAATCTATGGGGATAATATCCCGGCGCGCTCCGATATTCTGGTCGAACATCTCGAAGCCAATGGCGGGGTGATTTACGCCAAATCGAACACGCCGGAATTCGGCGCGGGCGCCAACACCTTCAACGAAGTGTTCGGCGCCACGCGCAATCCATGGGACCTGTCGCGGTCCGCGGCCGGCTCCTCGGGCGGCGCCGCCGTCGCGCTCGCCACCGGCACGGCATGGCTGGCCCACGGCACCGACATGGGCGGCTCGCTGCGCAACCCCGCGAGCTTCTGCGGCGTCGTCGGCATGCGCCCGAGTATCGGGCGCGTCGCGCACTCCCCTGCCTTCAAGATCGATCGCAATCTGACCGTGCACGGACCGATGGCACGCAACGTCGAGGATCTTGCGCTGTTGCTCGACGCCATGAGCGGCGAGCATCCCGCCGATCCGCTCTCGCTGCCCTTGCTGCCGTCATCGTTCCGCTCGGCCGCGCGCTCCGGCAAGGGACCAAAGCGCATCGCCTATTCCCCCGATCTCGGCATCACTCCTGTCGATCCCGAGGTCGCCGCGATCACCCGCAAAGCGGCCATGCGTTTTGCCGATGCCGGGGCCATCGTCGAGGAGGCCCATCCCGACCTGCGCGAAGCCCATGAATGCTTCCACGTGCTGCGCGCTTTCGACTTCGCCATCACCAAGGCGGCGCTGCTGCGCAGCAAGCGCGATCAATTAAAGCCAGAGGTGATCTGGAACATCGAGGAGGGTCTCAAGCTGACGGTCGCGCAGCTCGAACGCGCGGAAAGCCAGCGCGTCGCCATGACCGCGCGCACGCTTGAGTTCTTCAAAACCTACGACCTGCTTCTGACGCCGGCGACCATCGTCGCGCCGTTTCCGCTCGAAAACCGCTATGTCGCCGAATGTGCAGGCAAGAAATTCGACAATTACGTCGAGTGGCTCGGCATAGTCTATGCGATCACGCTGGCCTGCTGCCCGGCGCTGTCATTGCCGTGCGGGTTCACCGCATCGGGTCTGCCGGTCGGATTGCAAATGGTGGCGCCGCCGCGTGGCGAGGCACAGCTCCTTGCCGGCGCAAAGGTGCTGGAGGATATTCTGGGCCTGCGCGGCACCACCCCGATCGATCCGAGGCCGGCGCGGTAGTTCACCCTCATGGTGAGGAGGCGCTTTCCCGGCAGCGCACTTGCGCTGTCCGGTGCGCCGTCTCGAATCATGAGGCCGCGATGCATCCCATCCTTCGAGACGCGGCCAAACGGCCGCTCCTCGGCGTGAGGCCGGGAATACCGCCGGGAAAATCAACGATTTGGGCGCTGGCGAATGGCACCTGCGCCGCTATAATTACCCGCGAAACGCCAACGCGCGACCATAAGCGCAACGCCCGGAGAACGCCTGAAATGTCGGGAACACTGAAAGTCCGTGTCGATCAGGAAAAGTGTCAGGGCCACGCCCGCTGCAAATCGCTGGCGCCCGACCTGTTCGAGCTCGATGAGTTCGGTAACGCGCACGAGATCGGCGACGGCACCGTTCCGAAGGGACTTGAAGACAAGGCGTGGCTCGCCCAGACCAACTGTCCGGAAATTGCGATCGAGGTCATCGAGGAATAAGTCTGCCTCGCCCGTGCATTTCAGCCAACTTGCGCAGAGGAATTTGGGCGAGCGGAACCAAGAGGAAATTGCCTGATGTCCGATCATGCTCCCGTTACCGACTGGGTTCACGATTTCGACCACACCGATCCGCGCTGGACCGAAAACCCATTTCCGATCTGGGAAGAACTGCGGACCAAAAGCCCCGTGGTTCACACCGAGCGGTTCCTGGGCTGCTACATGCCGACCACCTACGAGGCGGTGAAGCAGGTCGCCTACGACACCGAGCACTTCTCCTCGCGCCGCGTCGTCGTGCGCGATGTCCGCCCCGAAGTTTTGCAGCCGTCGCCGCCAATCACTTCCGATCCGCCGGAGCACAAGCCGGCCAAGCAATTGCTGCTGCCGCCGTTCACGCCCGACGCCATGAAGAAGCTGGAACCTCGGGTTCGCGCGATCTGCAACGAACTGATCGATGAATTCATCGCGGACGGGAAATGTGACGCCGCGGCGCGTTACGGCAAGCATATTCCGGTTCGGGCGATCGCCCATATGCTGGGCATTCCGGAAGCGGACAGCGATCTCTTCATCAAATGGATTCACGAAATTCTGGAACTCGGCATCAGGGATGAGAATATTCTGATGCAGGCGGTTCGGGAGATGACCGGATATTTCGCCGAGCAAATCGAGCGTCGCAAGAAGCATTCAACCGACGATCTGATTACGACGCTGATGAACGCGCGGGACAAGAACGGTCAACCGCTGTCGGATGCGCATGTGCTGGGCTCGTTGCGGCTGCTATTGATCGCGGGGATCGACACCACCTGGAGCGCGATCGGCGCGTCGCTGTGGCATCTGGCGAAAAACCCTGCGGATCGCGACCGCCTGATCGCGGAGCCTGAGCTGATGCCGACCGCGATCGAGGAATTCCTGCGCGCCTATTCGCCGGTGACGATGGCCCGCGAAGTCATCAAGGAGACCGAGATCAGCGGCTGCCCGGTCAAGCCCGGCAATATGGTGCTGTTGTCGTTTCCCGCCGCCAACCGCGACCCCGCTGTGTTTCCGAACGCCGACAAGGTCGTGATCGACCGCAAGGAGAACCGTCACGCCGCCTTCGGCCTTGGCATCCACCGCTGCGTCGGCTCCAACCTCGCGCGCATGGAAATGACGGTGGCGATCGAGGAGTGGCTGAAGCGCATTCCGGATTTCAGGCTCGATCCGGCCGCCAAAGTCACCTGGTCGGAAGGCACCGTGCGCGGGCCGCGCCAGCTTCCGGTGCTGTTCGGAAAGGCCGGCTAAGGTGTCCTTTCCACGCTTCGTCCATAACGCTCATTCGTAACTTCCGGGGAACCAAACGTGACAGATCATGCCGTAAACCTGGCCGCCGACCGCCTCGATATCCACGATGTGGAACGCCGGGTTAGGGCGATCTTCATCGGCTCCGTCGGCAATCTCGTCGAATGGTATGATTTCTACGCCTACACGGCGTTCGCGCTATACTTCGCGCCGGCCTTCTTTCCGAACAGCGATCCCGTGGTGCAGCAGCTCAACGCGGCCGTGCTGTTCGCCGCGACCTTCCTGATGCGGCCGCTCGGCGGCTGGCTGTTCGGCTACATCGCCGACCGCCATGGCCGACGGCTGTCGCTGACGCTGTCGGTGGTCTGCATGTGCTTCGGCTCGCTGATCATCGCGGTGACGCCGACCTATGCCTCCATCGGCATCGCCGCGCCGGCGATCCTGGCGCTCGCCCGCGTCATCGAGGGCTTGAGTCTCGGCGGCGAATACGGCGCCAGCGCCACTTATCTCAGCGAAGTCGCCGACGCCAGGCATCGCGGTTTCTACTCGAGCTTTCAATACGTCACTCTGATCGGCGGCCAGCTCACCGCGATCATGGTCTTGCTGTTGCTGCAAAAAGTGTTTCTGACGCCACAGGAACTGCACGATTGGGGCTGGCGGATTCCCTTCGTGATCGGCGCGTTACTGGCGGTTTTCGCCGCGGTGATGCGTCGCAAACTGCATGAGACCGAGGCGTTCGAAGAGGCAAAGAAAATTGCCAAGCCGACCGGCTCGATCACCGGCCTTTTGAAATATCCGCGTGAACTGTTGCTGGTGGTTGGCCTAACCGCCGGCGGCACCGCCGCCTTCTACACCTTCACGACCTATATGCAGACCTTCGTCAGGCTGTCCGTCGGCCTCACCCCCGACCAGACCACCTACGTGATTTTCGGCTCGCTGGTTTTCGCTACCTTGCTTCAACCCGTCTACGGCGCGCTGTCGGACCGGATCGGCCGCAAACCACTGCTGATCTTTTTCGGCGTCGTCGGCACGCTGGCAACGATACCGATCCTGACCACGTTGAAGGAGACCAAATCGCCGTTGATGGCATTCCTGCTGATTTGCGCGGCCTGGATCTTTGTCGCCGGCTACACTTCGATCAACGCCATCGTGAAGGCCGAGCTGTTTCCGACCAAGGTGCGCGCGCTCGGCGTCGGCCTGCCCTATGCCATCACGGTCTCCGTGTTCGGCGGCACCGCACCCGCGATCGCGCTGTACTTCAAGAGCCTCGGGCATGAGGACTGGTTCTATTACTATCTCAGCGGCATGATCTTTCTGTCGCTGATCATTTACACGACGATGCGCGACACCAAGCATGATTCGGCGATGCATCGTCACGAGTAGCGATGCATCTTTGCAAGCGACCAAGGCATCAGTAATGGCCGAAGAGCGCGACGAACAGCCAGAATCAAAGCTCACGCGCACCAAACAGCGCTGGGCGCGCGAGGGACGCTTCCTCACCGGGAAAACCTCGCGCCCTGAGGAGCAGCGCCTGCCGCCGGGACAGCACCTCACCTTGGACTGGCCGGTGCTCGATCTCGGCCTGACGCCAAGGATCACCCGGGAGCGATGGCGGCTCGACGTCTACGGCGCGGTCGAACATCCGATCTTCTGGGATTTTTCGCAGTTCACGGCGCAACCGCAGACGAAATCGGTCTCCGACATTCATTGCGTGACCACCTGGTCGCGCTACGACAACCAATGGGAGGGGTTGACGACCCGCGATCTCCTCAGCGCCTGTCAGCCGCGCGAGGAAGCGCGCCACGTCGTGCTGCATTGCCATGACGGCTACACCACCAATCTGACGCTGGAGGATTTTGCCGCCGAAGACGCGCTGCTGGTGCATAGCTGGTCGGGCATGCCGCTGGAGCAGGAACATGGCGGCCCGGTGCGGCTGGTGGTGCCGCATCTCTATTTCTGGAAGAGCGCGAAGTGGCTGCAGAGCATCGAATTTGTAGGCTCGGATGCGCCGGGCTATTGGGAGGTTCGCGGCTATCACAACCGCGGCGATCCGTGGGCCGAACAGCGTTATTCCGGCGACTGATGCAGCCGTTCGAGCGCAGCTTCCGGTTCGCTGGCTTCATCCTTCGAGACGCGCGCTGAGCGCGCTCCTCGGGATGAGGTCTCGGACCCTCATGGTGAGGAGCGCGGCGCCGCCGCGCGTCTCGAACCACGAGGCCGTGGTATATGCGGTCATGATATTACCCGAGTGGAATGCGCGCTCAAATCAAGGAGGCCAATCATGCCCACCGAACGCTTTCAATTCCCGAGTGCGGGCGGCCAGCAATTGGCGGCGACGCTGGATACGCCGGAAGGGGAAATCCACGCCTACGCGCTGTTCGCGCATTGCTTTACCTGCGGCAAGGACGTGCTGGCGGCCAAGCGGATCGCGGTGGCGCTCTCGGCCAAGGGCATCGCAGTGCTGCGGTTCGACTTCACGGGACTTGGCTCCAGCGAAGGCGATTTCGCCAATTCGACATTTTCATCCAACGTCGCCGATCTCGTGCGTGCCGCCGATCATCTGCGCGAAACCCGAAGAGCGCCCGCGATCCTGATCGGCCACAGCCTCGGCGGCGCCGCGATCCTGGCCGCCGCGGAGCAAATTCCCGACGCCAGGGCCATCGTCACCATCGCCGCTCCCTCCGATCCCGCGCATGTCGCCGGTCTTTTTGCCGATCGCATCGCGGACATCCGCAAGCACGGCGAGGCGGAAGTCTCGCTCGCGGGCCGGCCGTTCACCATCACGCGCCAGTTCCTCGACGACATCGCCGAGCACGGCCTGATGGCGCATATCGCAAATCTCCGCAAGGCGCTGCTGGTCATGCACGCGCCGACCGACGACACCGTCAGCATCGACAACGCGACCCGCATCTTCGTGGCGGCGAAGCATCCCAAGAGCTTTGTTTCGCTCGCCGGCGCCGACCATCTTTTGAGCGACCGGCGCGACGCCGCCTATGTCGCCGACGTCATCGCCGCGTGGTCCTCACGCTATCTCGATTCCGTGGTGTCGGAGGAAGCTGTCGATCTGGGCGAGGCGCCGCGCAACGTCGTGGTGCGCGAGACCGGCAACAGCAAGTTCCAGCAGGCCGTTTCGATCGGGCCGCATCTCCTGCTCGCCGATGAGCCGGTGGCCGCCGGCGGTGAGGACACCGGACCCGGGCCGTATGACTTCGTGCTGGCCGGCCTCGGCGCCTGCACCTCGATGACCATGCGGCTTTATGCCGACCGCAAGTCGCTGCCGCTGGAGCGGACCACGGTCACACTCACGCACAGCAAGATCTACGCGGAAGACTGCGCCGAGTGCGAGACCAAAACCGGGATGCTCGACCAGATCGAGCGGGTCATCACCATGGAAGGTGCGCTGGACGCCGAGCAGCGCAAAAAACTGATGGAAATCGCCGACAAATGCCCGGTGCACCGCACCCTGACCTCGGAGATCCATATCGTGACACGGCCTGCGGATTGACGAACCGTCGCGCCGGCGTATGATTCACACCTTATAGGAGAAGCCGCTGATGCCGGTCGTGGCGCGCGTCGATCCCAAATCGGTGTTCTCGAGCGAGGAATGGAGCCATTTGACCTCGCGCAGTTCGCTGCGAAGCCTATGGCTGGTGGCGCACGCTTGGGGCACTATCGCGGGCGCCATCGCGCTGGTCGTGCTGTGGCCTAATCCCCTGACATGGCTGATCGCGGTGATGATCGTCGGCACGCGCCAACTCGGGCTGGCGATCCTGATGCATGAGGCCGCCCATGGCGGACTGCACGCCAACAAGACGATCAATGAATGGATCGGACAATGGCTGTGCGCGGTGCCGGTGGGCGCCGATCTCGCGAGCTACCGCTCGTATCATCTGCAGCATCACAAGTTCACGCAACAGCCGGAAGATCCCGATCTCTCGCTCTCGGCGCCGTTCCCGATCACCAGGGAGAGTTACACCCGCAAGGCGATCCGCGATCTCACCGGGCAAACATTCGTGAAGCAGCGGTTGCCGCTGTTCCTGTCGCTGTTCCGGCGGGGCAATGCCGACGAGGAGATGTCGCATGAAAGCTTTGTCTCGAGCGGCGCCGACAAGATGGCGCGCTTCCTTGGCCTGAACGCGCTCTTGTTCGGCCTGTTTTGGCTGGCCGGCGCCGGCATCTGGTATTTTGGCGTCTGGGTGTTTGCGATGGCGACCTGGCTGTCGCTGGTGACGCGCATCCGCAACATCGCCGAGCACGCCTGCACCTCCACCGGCGAAGACCCGTTCAGTCACGCCCGCACGACGCTTGCGGGTCCGATCGAGCGGCTTTTGATCGCGCCCTATTGGGTGAACTACCACGCCGAGCATCATCTGTTCATGTATTTGCCGTGCTATCACCTCCCCGAGGCGCATCGGCTCCTGGTCGAAAAGGGATTGATCAAGCGGATGGAAGTGCGCCCCGGCTATCTCGAGGTGATGCGGCTGGCGACGTCGCGGGGGGTGGCCTGAGCGCGGGTCAATAGGGCCGCGGCGTCATTACGGCGCAAAAGCAACTACGGCCGCAGAATGATGCGGTCGCGCGAGGAACCGGCGACCGCAAGATACGCCGCTTTGGCTTCCCCCAGCGGAAAAATCGCGTTTGGCTTGATCGGAAACGGCTTGAGATACCCCCCGGCGAAGCCGAGACCGAGGTGGTCGTTCAGCACGGCGCCGGTCGCGATCGACGACAGACCGAGCGTATCGATACCGACATAGGTGTGCCGGCCGCGGTAGAATTCCAGAATGTTGAACTGCACGATCGGGTTGATGGCGGCGATCAGGATCTGACGTCCCCGCACGGCCAGCGACTTCTGCGCCGCCTGGAAATAGGGATCGCCGACGGTGTTGAACACGATGTGGGCCCCCTTGCCTTCGGTGAGCTCGCGGACGCGCGCCGCCACATCGGTTGCGGAAGCGTCAATCACCTCAACGTGGGAATTGGAATGACCTTCGTAGGGCTCGTTCTTGCGCACTACGCCGATCACGCGCGCGCCGCGCCAGCTCGCGATCTGCACGGCGGCCTGCCCGACCTTGCCGTTGACGCCCATCACCAGCACCGTGTCCTGCTTTTTCGGCATTCCGGCGCGGTGAAAGCCTTCGATCGCCGTGACAAAAGGAACGCCGATCCCTGCGGCTTCCTCCCACGAAAGGACTTTCGGCTTCTCCACCACGGCGTCGGCTTCGACGGCAAGATGGGTGGCGTGGGTGCCGTCGCGCCGGATCCCGAGATCACCGGATGAACCGAATACCTCACGGCCGACGGTGCCGGCCGGACCGTCGATCACGATCCCGGCGTAGTCGCGGCCGGGCGTGCGCGGAAATACTGCGTAGGCCATCAGGCCGGTCGCGGCCTTGACGTCGGATGGATTGACCGCCGCCGCCTTGACCTCGATCAGCACCTGGTTTTCCGCCCGGGACAACGGCCGCCGCTCGATCACCGGCGATAGTGACTCTGGAGTTTCGGCTTTCGCCAACAGGCGCACGCAGCGCGCCTCGACTGGAACCGGTCGGCTATCGGGCTGGCTAGTTGACATGGATATTTCCGCTTCTCAGGTGTCTTGAGAACAGCAGTTACCCTTTCGGCCGCTTGTCGTAAACACGCTTTGCCTTGCCGAGTGAGCGCTCCAGCGTGTCAGGCGCGACCGCCTTGACGCGGGCGGTGATGCCGATGGTATTCTTGATATGCAGGCTGACCCGCTCGGCGTGATCGATCAGGCCGTTGCCGTCCCAGGTCTCCCGGCGCGCTTCGGCAAGGATGGTCAATTCGTCCAGGCGGCCGTCGCGGGTCAGTTCGAGAATGAAATGACCGCCGCACCAGTCGGTGGCCAATAGCACTTCCTCAATCTGGGTCGGGAACAGGTTGACGCCGCGCAGGATGATCATGTCGTCGCAACGCCCGGTGACCTTTTCCATCCGCCGCATGCCGGGCCGCGCCGTCCCCGGCAATAGCCGCGTCAGATCGCGGGTGCGATAGCGGATGATCGGAAAAGCCTCCTTGGTCAACGAAGTGAAAACAAGTTCGCCCTTTTCGCCATCGGGCAGCACCACGCCGGTCTCGGGATCGATCACCTCCGGATAGAAATGATCTTCCCAGATATGCAAGCCGTCCTTGGTCTCGATACACTCCTGCGCAACGCCGGGGCCGATCACCTCGGACAGGCCGTAAATGTCGGTGGCGTCCATGTCGAAGGAGGCCTCGATCTCGACGCGCATCGCGTTGGTCCAGGGCTCTGCGCCAAAGATGCCGATCTTCAGCGACGATTGGCGCGGGTCGAGGCGCTGGCGCTTGAACTCGTCGAGGATCGCGAGCATGTAGCTCGGCGTCACCGTGATGATGTCGGGCCTGAAATCGCTGATCAACTGCACCTGCCGCTCGGTCATGCCTCCCGAGATCGGCACCACGGTGCAGCCGAGTTGCTCGGCACCGTAGTGCACGCCAAGGCCGCCGGTGAACAGGCCATAGCCATAGGCGTTGTGGATGATCATGCCGGTGCGGCCGCCCGCCGCGCGGATCGAACGTGCCATCACCGTCGACCAGGTCGCGATATCGGCCCTGGTATATCCGACCACGATCGGTTTGCCGGTGGTACCGGAAGAAGCGTGGACGCGGACCAGGTGTTCGCGGGGCACCGCGAACATGTTGAACGGGTAGTTGTCGCGCAGATCGGTCTTTACGGTGAACGGGAATTTGGCGAGATCGGAAAGATGTTTGAAGTCGTACGGATGCACGCCGGCTTCGTCGAAGGCGCGCCTGTAGTGGGCGACATTGTCGTAGGCATGCGCGAGCGACCAGGCCAGACGCCTGGTCTGCAGGGCCATGATCTCGTCACGGGATGCGCGCTCGGCATCATCCATCTCGGGGCTGTAACCGCGCGATCCGGGTTGAGGGTTGATCGAAACCATCGTGCGTTCCCTGAGGCTTTTATTTTTGCTTGGCGTCGGTTTCCGGTTCCGGCAGCCATGTGCCGCCGATGCTGCGCGAATGACCACGAAACTCGGCTATCACGGCATCGCCAACAGTCACCCGGACATCGTAGATACCGGAGCGCCCGCTTCGCGAAACCTCGCGCGCCGTCGCCACCAGCAGATCGCCGAGCTTGCCCGGCTGGATGAAGGTGATGTTGCCCTGCGCCGCGACGACCCGCTCGTTGTGGCTGTTGCAGGCAAAGGCAAAGGCAGAATCGGCAAGCGTAAAGATGAATCCGCCATGGGCGATCCGCTGGCCGTTGACCATATGCGGTTCGACCGCCATCGTCAGCGTCGCCCGGCCGGGCTTGACCTCGACGATTTTCATGCCGAGGCCTTTGCTGGCGTCGTCGTCCTTCCACATCGCATCCGCGCAGGCGCGAGCGAGATCGTCGGGCGATAGTGTGGCCTTGACGTTCACTGCGGTCTCCCGGGTAGCGGCTCGTTGAAACCAGTCTTTCACTTCAAAAGTATCTTAGAGCATGACCCGGAAAAGTGGGCACCGGTTTTCCGAAAAGATCATGCTCAAACAATAAACTAAAGTGCGAAAGCGGTTTGACCTCAAGCTATCGCACTTTAGTCTTGAGACGAAGCCACCAAGGTGTCAACGATCTCGCAACTGCTAAACGTGATCGTAATCCACTACGACCCTTTCCGTCGCAGGCCTCGCCTGGCAGGTGAGAATAAAACCCTTCTCGAGTTCCCACGGCTCCAGCGAATAGTTCACTTCCATTCTCGCCTCGCCCTCCACGAGCTTGGCGCGGCAGGTCGAGCACATGCCGCCCTTGCAGGCGAAGGGCAGATCAAGCCCCGCGCGCAACGCCGCATCGAGAATGGCTTCGTCTTCTGCAACCGGCACCTCGCGACGCTTGCCGTCGATGATCAGCGCCGCAAACGCCTTCGGCGGCGCGCTGGCTCGCACGACGGCTTTCGGGCGCGGCTTGCCGCCGAACTCCGAGACAAAACGCTCGACGTGAATGCGGTCCGCGGCGATGCCGATATCCCGGCAGGTGGCCTCGATATCCTCACTCATGCCGGCGGGGCCGCAGATGAAGACATGATCGACGCTTTCCGCCGGCACCAGCGAGCGCAACAGCACCCTCACCTTCTCGCCATCGAGACGGCCGTGCAGGATCGGGATGTCCTGCTCTTCGCCCGAGATGACGTGAAACACCGAGAGCCGCTCGATGAAGCGGTCTTTCAGTTCTTCGAGCGCTTCGCGAAACAGCATGCCGCCGGTCGAGCGGTTGCCGTAAAACAAAAAGAACCGGCTGTTCGGCTCGCGCGCCAATACGCCCTTCACGATCGAGAGGATCGGCGTGATGCCGGAACCGGCGGCGAAGCCGACATGGACGCGCGCTAAGGCGGGCTGAGGCGCAACACCAAAGCGTCCGGTCGGCGTCATCACATCGAGCTCGTCGCCGCGTTTCAGCGCGTCTGCGGCCCAGCTCGAGAACGCTCCGCCATCGACCTTCTTCACGGCGATGCGCAATTCGCCGTCATCGGGGCCGGAGCAGATCGAATAAGAGCGGCGCACTTCCTCGCCGTCCATCGTCGTTCGCAATGTCAGATATTGGCCGGCAGAGAAACGGTAGTCGTCTTCAAGCTCTCTCGGGATCGCAAAGGTCAGTGATACCGCGTCGGCGGTTTCGCGACGCAGGTCGCTTACGGTGAGGCGATGAAAACGCGGCGTCGACATGTTCAATGACACTTGAAATAATCGAACGGCTCGCGGCAGTGCTTGCAGCGCCACAGCGCCTTGCAGGACGTCGAGCCGAATTCGGACAGCACTTCGGTATTTTGGGAGCCGCATTGCGGACACGCCACCTGCTCCACCCCGAACAGCGCGCGTCGGGAGCTAGCTCCTTGCGGTGGCGCGATGCCGTACTCCCGGAGCTTGCGGCGGCCCTCCTCGCTCATCCAGTCGGTGGTCCAGGCCGGCGACAACACGGTGCGTACTTTTGAATGGCGAAAACCCTCGCGCTCGAGCGCCAGCTCGATGTCGAGCGTGATCATGTTCATCGCGGGGCAACCGGAATAAGTCGGCGTGATCGTAACCTCAACGCGGCCATCGTTGACGGCGACCTCGCGCAGCACGCCGAGATCGGCAATCGTCAGCACCGGAATCTCGGGATCGACCACACCGGCCGCAATCTCCCAGGCGCGCTGCCGCAGCTCGGTGTCATCAGGCGTGGAGGTCACCATGTGGCCCCCGGGAATGTCCGTTGCATCGATTGCAATTCGCTGAGCAAATGCCCGAGATGCTCGCTGTGGCGCCCGCTGCGGCCACCCTGCTGCATCCAGCTAGTTTTGGGCAATGCGAGCGTTGCTTCGCCCACAACATCGGAAACCGTCTTGAGCCATTGCGGATGCAGGATCGCGGGATCGACGGCGATACCGGCATCGATCAAAGCGTGCTCGCTGTCGTCGATTTCAAACATCTCGCCGGTAAAGGCCCAGAGATCGTCGATCGCGGTTTGCGCGCGGGCCTGGCTCTCCTCGGTGCCGTCGCCGAGCCGGACGATCCACTCCGAAGAATGCCGGACGTGATAGGCGCTTTCCTTCTCGGACTTCGCCGCGATGGCCGCGAGCGTTGAGTCACCGGATTTCATCATCGCGCGCCAATAGAGATCGGCGAAGACGGCGTAAAAAAACTGCCGCACCATGGTGCGCGCGAAATCGCCGTTCGGCTGTTCGACGAGGAGGAGATTGCGGTACTGCCTGATGTCGCGCAGATAAGCGAAAGTATCTTCGTCGTTGTCCCTGTCCTCGACCATGGCGGCATAAGCATAGAGTTCGCGCGCCTGGCCGAGCAGATCGAGCCCCATATTGGCGAGCGCCATGTCCTCTTCCAGCATCGGCGCGTGGCCGCACCATTCCGACAGCCGATGTCCCAGAATCAGCGCGTCGTCGGCGCGGCGCAGCGTGTACAGCACCAGCGGGGTTTCGGTGACGGTGATGGATCCGGCGGCCATGTTTTACCACTTGCCCTTCCTCATCCTGAGGAGCGCGAAGCGCGTCTCGAAGGATGGGCCACGGGCCTCATGGTTCGAGACGGCGCAATGCGCCTCCTCACCATGAGGGGTTAGGATCACATATGCCCGACTTCCTCGGGCACGTCGTAAAATGTCGGATGGCGGTAGATCTTGGATTGCGCCGGCTCGAACATCATGCCCTTCTCGGCAGGATCGGAGGCGGTGATGGCGCTCGACGGCACCACCCAGATCGATAATCCCTCACCGCGGCGGGTGTAGATATCGCGCGCGGCCTGCAGCGCCAGCGTTGTGTCGGCGGCGTGGAGCGAGCCGACATGCTTGTGCGCCAGCCCATTGCGGCTGCGAATAAAGACTTCCCACAGCGGCGTGTTCGGCGTGGCCATCATGAACTCCCTGATTCCTATGCAGCTTGCGCCGCTGCCCTTTTTTTGCGCTTTTCGGCGTAGGCGGCAGCGGCCTCACGCACCCAGGCGCCTTCGTCATGCGCCTTGCGCCGGGCAGCGATCCGGTCGCGGTTGCACGGGCCGTTGCCGGCGAGGACCTGTTTGAATTCGTCCCAGTCGATCGCGCTGAATTGCCAGTGCCCCGTCGTCGGGTCCCGCTTCATACCGGCATCGGGAATCGCAAGCCCGAGATAGAGCGCCTGCGGCACCGTCGCATCGACGAACTTTTGCCGCAGCTCGTCATTGGAAAACCGCTTGATCTTCCATTTGGTCGAGGTGTCGCTGTGCTGGCTCGCACTGTCGGGCGGTCCGAACATCATCAGCACCGGCCACCACCAGCGGTCGAGCGCGCTCTGCGCCATCGCCTTCTGCTCGTCGGAGCCGCGCGACAGCGTCAGCATGATCTCAAAACCCTGCCGCTGATGGAAGGATTCTTCCTTGCACACGCGGATCATCGCCCGCGCGTAGGGACCGTAGGAGCAACGACACAGCGGAATCTGATTCATGATCGCCGCGCCGTCGACCAGCCAGCCGATCACGCCAATGTCGGCCCAGGTCAGCGTCGGGTAATTAAAGATCGACGAATATTTTGCCTTCCCGGCCAGCATCTGGTCGACCAGCTCTTCGCGCGAGGTGCCGAGCGTCTCGGCCGCGGCATACAGATAAAGCCCGTGGCCGCATTCGTCCTGCACTTTGGCGAGCAGGGCTGCCTTGCGGCGCAACGAAGGCGCGCGGGTGATCCAGTTGCCTTCCGGGAGCATGCCGACGATTTCGGAATGCGCGTGCTGCGAAATCTGGCGTGTCAGCGTCTTGCGATAGGCTGCGGGCATCCAGTCGTTGGGCTCGATGCGTTCGTCCGCATCGATGCGCGCCTGGAACTGCGCCGCGCGGGCGGCGTCCTCGATATGGCGGTCTTCGGCTTCCGAATTATTGAGCGCCTGGGTGTACATGCGCCGACCTCCCGGAATTATGCGGCTAAATATATAACATAAATCTCAGTATGCAACATATTTCTGTAACATATTAATCCCCAAAGCGGCGCGCCAGCTCGGCCCCGGCGGACGGCAACGGGCCGTTTTCATTCAACCCATGGCCGTCGAGCCATTGTTCGGAGGCCGCCAGCAGGCCGCGATAGATCTCGCCACAAAGCTCGCGGGCCGCGCGCCCCGGCCAATTCGCAGGCAATAGTACCGTCGGCAGCAGCGGATCGCGCAGCACCACACGGCGGTAATGATGGATCAGCAAAATCCGCGCGGTGAAGGCGTCAATGTCCGACAGCCGCGCGCGACGGCCGATCCAGCTTCGCAACGGTTCGAAGGTCTTCATGAATTTCAAATAGGCGTCGGCGGTGCGATCGAGCGGCCAGCTTTCGCTGAGCAGGCGCCGACCGCTGTCGTCCTCGGCGGAAACTTCCAGCCGGATCGCGGAGGCCGCCTCCTCGGGGATTGGAACACCTGACGGCGCGACCCACACGCCGGGCAACGGGCTGCCGAACCCGGCATTTTTGAGCGGCTCGCGCACGGCGTCGCGATCCCTGCCGTTGCCGATCAGCAGCAATTCGAAACGCCCGGTCCAATCGGAAGGCTGCGGGTCGTAGATATGTTTGGTCGCGGCATCAAAGGTTTGCCGGCCCCGCTTTACCAAACGATAGAAGCTGTTGCGGCCGACCTTCTCGCGCTCGAGCCAGCCGTCGGCCGCAAGGCGCGACATCGCGGTGCGCACCACGCCGCTATCGATGTCCAGCGCCTTGAAGAATTCCAGCAGCGTGCCGAGCCAGACCGAACCGCCGCGCGGCACGATCGCGTCGCCGAACACGGTGATGACGATGGAGCCGGTGCGCGAGGGTTCGCGCCTGAGCTGGTCGATGATGCGGGCAAGCGGCTGCGGCATTGCCAACGCATAGCGCGTTTTCTGGATTTACGAAAACGCTGGTTGAGGCCTCATGGTTCGAGACGCGCGGCATGCCGCGCTCCTCACCATGAGGGGCTGGAAGACCTCATCCTGATGAGGAGCATCGCCCAAGCCATGCGTCTCGAAGGATGAAGCCACTGGACTGGAAAAAACTTGAGCGCGCCGCTCTTACCGATTGGGATCCGGATAGACGATGCTGCGCCAGCCGCTGCGGTCGAAAGGCTTCCACTTGCCTTCGGGCTGGGCGAGACGATCGGCCACGGCGTAGACCACGGCGGGATGATGCCCCATGCCGCAATGGCTGCTTTCGACTTCGATGCTCTCGGACATCGCGGAGGTCTTTTCCTTGCAGCCCTGCCACGCGCAGATGCCGTCGGTGCGGCTGAAGATGGCGGTGGTCGGCACCGGCGGGGTTTCCGACAGCGATCCGCCAAACCGGTGATCTTCCTCCTCGGCGCTGCGACCGCTCGCCATCTCATAGACGCGCCAGGCGTTGGTCGCCTTCGGGCCTGCCGCGAACGGACTGCCGAGCGTGATCACCGAGCGCACGCGATCGGGCATCATCTTCGCAAGCTGCCGCGCATAAAGACCGCCGAGACTCCAGCCGATCACGCTGATCTTGCGACCATGCGTGTCGCTGAGCTCGCGCACCAGGTCGACCATCGCGTGCTGCACGCCATGGCGCAGGCCGAGATTGCGGCCCTGCCGCCAGCCGCTGACGGCGTAGCCGCGGTTCTCCAGGAAGCTGCGCAGTGGCCGGGTCGAGGTGTCCGAGGCGACCAGTCCGGGCAGCACCAGCACCGGATGCCCGTCGCCCTTCGGCGCCAGACTCAGCAGCGGCAAGGCGCCAATAAACGCACCGAGCTCATGGATCGCCCGCGCTTCCAGAAACATCAGGGTTCTGGACGGCGGGCGCAGCGTCTGGGCAGTGGCGGACATTGTAGCTCCTCTCCGGGCCGGCCCCTTGAGTTTCGGCAGCCGGCCGATGGACCAATAACAAGACGCAAAACGCCTCGAATCGTTCCGCAATGCAACAATCCATCGGGAAAGCTAAGGAACCGCCTTTCTCCTTTCAAGCGGCTGTAATTGACGCGGTCGCATTTTGAAGCCTGGAAGTGATCAAATAGTCACAGCCATCGCAGCAGTGCTTCGACGCTGTAAAGCGCCAAGCCTGCGAGTCCGCCGATCAGCGATCCGTTGAAGCGGATGTATTGCAGATCCCGGCCGATGTTGATTTCGATCAGCGAAATCAATTGTCGCATGTCCCAGGCCTTGACCTGATCGGAGATGAAGCTGGAGACGCCGCTCTTTTGGTCGGCGATGAAACTTCGCAACACCGCCACAAATCCCTGGTTGATCTCCGCGCGCAGTTCGGGATCGGCGGCGAGCGCTTCGCCCGCTTTCACGAACATGCTGGCGAGATGCTGCTGCAGCACCTGGCTCTCGCCACTGGCGCTGCGCTCGATGAAGGTGCGCGCATTCGACCAGATGTTGCGCGCGAGGTCGCCAAGTTCGGGACGCGCCAGCAGGTCTCGCTTCAATCCGTCGATACGATCGGCGTAGCTCTTGTCGCTGCCGAGCCGGTCGACGAATGACAACACCATGCGGTCGAACTCGCCGCGAAACGGATGGTTGGGATCGTTGCGGACTTCCTCGAAGAAGGCTGTCGCGGAAGCGACGATCTTGTTCACCAGATATTTGTCGGCGCGATAGAGTCTCAAGAGCGTCGGCAGTTCGCCGCGGATCTTCTGGCGGACCATCGCCATGGTTTCCGCTTGCGTCAGCGATTGGTGCACGGCGCGCAGGATATCGTCGAGCAACCCCTGATGCCGGCCCTCGGCCACGAAGGCTCGCAGCGTGCCGGCGGCAAGCGGCGCGAGATCGATCCCCTGCAACTGCGTGGTGACGCGGCGAGTTATGAAGGTCATCAGCCCGGATGTTTCCGTCGCGGTCACCGCCTCCGGCAACAGCCGCAGCGTGAAGCGGGCGAGATCGGTACTTCGTTTGCGGTCACGCAGCCAGTCGGCGATGAAGGTGCCGAAGTCGATCTGGCGCAATTTGGCTTCGACGGGGGCGGTTTCGAGAAAATGCACCTCGATGAATTCGCCGAGCTTGTCGGCGATGCGGTGCTGATTGCTCTGGATGATCGCGGTGTGCGGGATCGGCAATCCCAGCGGCCGCTTGAACAGCGCCACGACGGCGTACCAGTCGGCCAGACCGCCGATGGTGGCGGCTTCCGCAAAGGCCGCGACAAAACCGAACGCCGGGTGCATCGGCAGCAACAGCTTCGCCGTGACGAACAGCGCCAGCGTCCCGGCAAGCACGAGCGTCGCCAGCGCCTTGACCCGCCGCAACTCGGCCGCCCGCGCGGCATCGCCGGGGGCGTCGAACGAGAATGTGGCGGGAGGCGTCATGGCGGCTTCAACGTTCCGAATTGATCCGATCCTAGCGCCATGCACCCGTCGCCGTCATGGCCGGGCTTGTCCCGGCCATCCACGTTCTCGGCAAACGCGGCAAGAAAGACGTGGATGCCCGGGACAAGCCCGGGCATGACGTGGAGAGGGCGTCAAAAAAGAAGGCCCGCCTAAGCGGGCCTCAGAACTAACGCAACTAATACGGAAACGATCAGGCGGTCCTGGTGTACACCTTGGCGAAGTTGTCCTGGGCAGTCTTGGCGCCATCGGCGACGAGCTTGCCGAGATATTCGGTCGAAGCCTTCGCCCGCGACACCAGCACTTCGCCACGCGCGCGCAGCATGTCCGACTGAATCTGCACCGCTTCGTTGAGCGACTTCGCCGAAGCCAGTCTGTCGATGCCTGCGAAGAAAGCCTCGGCATCC
>Ga0210405_10000176_pt1 | contig 90785 bp, 78 predicted proteins | sample IncBWH11MmetaG_FD_155492 | JGI IMG/M metagenome (GOLD analysis project Ga0210405, IMG submission 155492) | Forest soil microbial communities from Barre Woods Harvard Forest LTER site, Petersham, Massachusetts, United States - Inc-BW-H-11-M | ecosystem: Environmental > Terrestrial > Soil >... | reverse complement strand
CCACGTAGGTTTGAATCAAACGCGCCGCGTCTTCTCTGGTCAACGGTGTGCCCGGCCGAATGCATTCCGTCTTTAGCGATTTGTGCCAACGCTCCAGCTTGCCATTCGATTGCGGATAGCCGGGCGACGTTCGCACATGGGTCATACCCGCGATGCGAATGAACTCCTTGAAATCCCGGGCGATGAACTGCGGCCCGTTGTCGGAAATAATCCTTGGTTTCGCTTCCGGATATTTTTCTCTCGCTCGTTGCAGTAGGACTTCGATTTCTGCTTCGGTCATCGATTCGCGCAAATCCCAATGCACGATCGAGCGGCTATAGCCGTCCAGAATGCTGCACAGGTAGTAGAAGGTGCCACTCACGTTGATGTAGGAAACATCGATGTGCCAGTGTTGATGCGCATGCGGCGGCTGCTCGAAACCAGTGCCTTTGCGCGAAGGCTTGGGCTTCCAGCGCGAGAGCAGCCCGGCTCGTTGCAGGACTCGCCACACGCTGGAAGGGCTCACGGCCACTACGTCCGCATCCAGCATCATGAACGTCAGCCGCCGATATCCTTCCAGCGGATTGTTCCGGTGGAACCCGATGATCGCTTCTTTCTCCCAAGGCTCCAGCCAGAAATCACGAGGAATCCAACCGTTGTGTTCATTGACGCGCCCGTAGCGCTCGCGCCAGTCGTAAAACTTACTGGCCCGCACTCCCAGCCAATGGATGAATCGCCCGGCGCCGATCTCGGTCTTTTCTGACCAGCACCGGACGAAATCCACCACCTGGTCCCGCACATCGTGCGGCACCCACACTTTGCTCAGAGCTCCCCAAGACTTTTTTTTAAAGCGACGTGCTCGGCCATCAACTCGGCCAGGACCTCATCCTTGGTCTGCACCTTCTTCTCCAAGAACTCGATCCGTTTCTGTTTCTCCTCGACCTGACGGGCGGGGCGTTCCTTCGACTGGAAGGCAGCGGCTCCGTTCTCGAAGAACTCTTTTTGCCAGCGGTAGAACACCGTTGGCTGTAGGCCCAGTTCCTCACAGAGATCGGAAACTGGCACCTTATCCAGCAGGTGGCGTCTCAGGATGGTGACCTTTTCTTCCGACGTGTAGTGCTTTCGTTCTTTTCGCATGCGTCCTCTCCGTCTATATTAACGGAAGAACGCTCTTCTCCATTTTCAGCTGAGGCAAGACAGAGAAAGCTCATTTTTGCGACTGGCATGTTGAGTTGTTTCAGCTGCGAGCTATTATGCAGCCCGGATGCGCGTAAGGAACTTGTGCGGCACAATTCAACTGTAGCGATGGAAGAACATCTCCGAGACTTCATCAAGCTTACCCCTCTCGGGATTCTGGCAACTTTCCTATTAGAATTGAAAATTAGAAAAAAGACAGCCGACAGGCTTCTTTCGTCTTACAATGCGTTTCTAGCAATGCTTGATAATCCAACAAAGAGGGCGCAGTTGAAGGCTCTGCACCACGATGACGTGCCCGGAAGCGCAGTGTTCGACGAGGTGCGGAAATACAGCCGAGATTTTCAAACTGGTCTGACAGACTTATTTTTTAACGATAACGAGAAATTGCGGGATTTAACGATCTTTTACGGAGTCTTCTGATGAGATTAGTGGGGTTTTCGACCGGCGCTCTGGCCTATAGTGATTTCCGACTCGGACTTGAGATCGTGAGGGAGAGCCACACGAGAGCCATCGAACTGTCGGCGCTCCGGGAGAACGAACTCGCTCCTCTCGTCGAAGCACTCAGCACTCTGAGCCTGACGGAATTTTCGTACATCTCCGTTCACGCTCCCAGTAAGTATGCTCCGGCAAGAGAAAATGAACTGATCGCTCTCTTGCGAAAAGTGGCCGATCGTAAATGGCCGATCGTTATCCATCCGGATGCGATTCAAGACTTTTCTGCTTGGCAAGTTTTCAAAGATCTTTTGCTAATTGAGAATATGGATAAACGCAATCGGATCGGGAGAACCGCCAAAGAACTGGCCGAGGTCTTTAAAAAACTTCCTCAAGCTAAGTTGTGCTTCGATCTTGGGCATTGCAGACAGGTCGACCCGACGATGAATGAATCTTTTCTAATCCTTCAGCAGTTCAAAGGAAGACTCGGGCAACTTCACGTCAGCGAGGTGAATAGTAGCAGTACCCATGACCCGCTATCAGATGCCTCTATCGGGGCGTTCGCAAAAATTGCATCGCTGATTCCAGAAGATATTCCCGTGATTTTAGAATCAACCGTTGGTCCCGATGAAGTTCATTCTGAGATCCAGCGCGCGCGCCTAGCCCTTCCAATGCCTGCGTCCACGAACGGAACGGCCAAACGCGAGGCGAAGCCTCTGCAAAACTCTAAGACGTGCTCTGCTGCTATCTAGCATCGCGTCAATTGTGGCTGGTCATCGAAGGCTGCGATGTTCGGTCGTCGCGCTGACCATTGACAGTGATCTCACCGCTGTTGCCAACTCCGTTTGATACGACGACCGCCACTCCCGGCACCAGGATCTCTGAGTCCTCGAAACTTCTTCCATTCCACGGCATATTCTGCACGAAGTCCCGATCGATGACCGTGCTCACCGCTGCATCCGTCGTATTGATGTTGATTCGGGCAGCTTGAACAGTTGGCAAGTCGCGACTATTGGAAAGAGGCGCCCATTGCGGAGGACGCTGCTGCCTCGGATGGAAAAGACGCATAGGTGTGGGACCGATGGACGAATTTGAGACGCCTCATCCATCACAGCGAGGTCGAATTTCAAGACGCCGGGAGCCAAATATTTTGCGACCGATTGTGGCCCATCATAAAGCACGGCTTCAACCCTTGAAGGGATGACCCAGCCCTACGAACCAGCTCCCAAATCGGGATATGTCTTTTCTGTGTGCCAACCTCGTGCCTCAGTAACGCCAGTTCGGTCCAGTCTGCAACGAGTCCCCCGCGAACGCCGGAACGAACAATTCGCCTTGGCGGTAACGTTTCTGAACGACTACTCGTATCTCAATGCAACCATGGGATCGACGCGCGTGGCGCGCAGCGCGGGGATATAGCACGCGGACAACGCGACAGCTGTAAGCAAAATAGCAGCTCCAATAAATGTTACTGCGTCAGTGACGCCAACACCGAAGAGAATACTCTTCACCAACCGTGTTAATCCGAAAGCCAGCCCTAGGCCAATCGCAACCCCAATCAATGTCACCCGCGCCGCCTGCCCCAGCATGAGTTTCATCACATCGCTGCCCTGCGCGCCCAGAGTGAGCCGAATCCCTATTTCGTGTGTCCGCTGCTGAACGGAATAGGCCATCAATCCGAAAACGCCAATCGCTGCGAGCAAGAGTGCGATACCGCCGAAGGTCGTCATTAGTAGCATATTGAAATTCTCGCTGGCAGTGGATTTCATCATTACGTCTTTCATGGATCGGAGAGGGGGAACCGGCAGCCCGCCGGTGGCTCGGCGCAGCTCGTTCTGAATCGCCGCGTTGAGTAGAGGCGATTGTCCGCGGGTACGGACAACCCAAGCCACTGTGACGCCAGCCCAGCGAGCGTCAGGGATTTGGGCTCCTGGAACGAAAACAGCGGGCTGGGGTTCGATGCCAAGGCCATTATCGTGAACATCGCCCACGATTCCGACGATCTGACGCGCAGGCTCCTCAAACCGCGGACCAAGCCCTTTCCCAATGAATAGTCTGTCATTCAGGGGATCGCCGTCGGGCCACAATTGGCGGGCCATCGTCTGGTTAATGATGGCTACGCTCGGCGTGCTAAGCTGGTCGCCCTCAGTGAAAAAACGACCACGAAGAAGAGCAATCTTCAGCACATCGAAATAGCTGGGCGACACAACCATCCAGCGGACAGACCCATGGGAAGGGCCGTTCAGCGGTCGACCATCGATAATGATCGGAAGGCTGTTGAAGTCGCCTTCTAACGGCAACATTCGCGCGAAGGCAGCCGACTCCACCCCTGGTATAGCGCTCAGACGTCGCAAAACGTCCCGACCTGTCTGATCTGTTCCCGAGCCCTGCAGAAATTTTGGATCTAGTGGCGTTCGTGTCGTCACTAAATCATGTGGGTCGAAACCAGGCGCAACCGACCGCAGAGCAATCAATGTGCGGATAAACAAGCCAGCTCCAATCAACAAGAGGAGTGCGAGACTCATTTCGCTGATCACCAGGAGCGAGCGAGCTTTGTTCTGACGCAATCCAGCTCCGCTGCCCGCACCACTTTCTTTCAAACCACGGTTCAAGTCGGCGCGGGAGGCTTGAAGTGCAGGGGCCAAACCAAAGAGCAGACCGGTGGACAGGGCAATCAGGAAGACGAACGAGAGCACACGCCAGTCGAGGGTTATGTTTACACCGTTCACGCCGATGCGTGGGATCGTGGCGGGGATCAGAGCGATCAGGAAATGGATACCGGCGAGTCCGAGTCCTAGCCCAAACAAAGCGGCGACAACGGAAAGCAGCAGGCTTTCCGTGAGTAGTTGCCGAATAATCCTTCCGCGTGTTCCGCCCACTGCCATACGGATCGATATCTCGCGCGTCCTGCCTGCGGCCCGCACCAACAAGAGATTTGCAACGTTGGCGCAGGCGATGAGCAGGACAAAAATGACAGCTGCGCCGAGAGCTAAGACGGATAGCCGCACATCTCTGACAAGAACGTCTCGCATTGTCTGGACACTGTAGGAGTCTCCTCGTCTGGCAGAGACTGTGTTCGGGTATTTCCTGCGAAATTCCTGCGTCATCAACTGAAGCTGCGCATTCGCCACATCGAGCGTGACGCCAGGTCTAAGGCGTCCAGCGGCTTGAAAATAATGAATCTGACTATCGCTGTTCGCCGCTATCGGAAAAGGGACCCAAACATCAGGGGACTCAACAGCGTCCGTCTGAGCGCCTGCCGCCGTGATCCCAATGACCTCGTAAGCATCGCTACCGAACGACACAACCTTGCCAATAATATGAGGATCGTGCCCAAGAGCGCTCTTCCAAAATGCGTCGCTAAGGACGACGACGTGACCACCGTTCGGCCGCTCTTCTTCGGACGTAAAGCTGCGGCCCTGAGCGATAGGCATGCCGAACAGACGAAAATAATCATCAGTGACGAAGATCGCTTCGGCCTTGTGTGGCTGATCGACGCCCATCAGGTAAAGCGATCCGATGTGATAACCCGACACATCCTGGAGGACATTGGCCTGCTCGTGCCACAAGTTGAATTCGATTTCTGAAGCGGTGGGCCCGGAACCCAGTTTGCTGGTATTCAAGAACATAACAACGCGACCAGGTTCGGGGGCATGCACCGGCTTCAATAAAACCGCGTTGGCTACCGAAAAAATGGCGGTGTTCGCCCCGATACCGAGGGCCAGGGTGAGAACAGCGAGCATCGTAAACCCGGGATTTTTCCGCAACATCCGCGCAGCGTAGCGGAAGTCTTGAATCAGAGTTTCCATCTGGCCTCCTATCTTTCAATCGGTGCAAAGTGAACCCATCTTATCGTAAGAATTTCGTGTGATTCTAAGTTGTCCGTCAGTCCTGATGAGCGATCGGCCATTCGAATGGCTACTCGCCGCAGCTAAGTCCTGGAGCGTCGCGTTATCGGACAAATGCCGTTCCACGATACTAACGACGTTCGCGTTTCAGAAGTTTGGTTGCAGGCCAAAGAATCAGTCCCATGGCCAAACCGCCGACGCCATACACCGATGCGTTTATTGGTCCGAGGATTAGCGCCACGCTCGGAAACGATGGATCAACGGTCAAGTTTTCGGTGACGCTCGACAGTGAAGTGCGAAGGAAAACCGTACGATGGCAGCGATTACGAACCTCTGTCAATATCATTCCATAATGGAACTAAATTGCCACATGCGGGCGCGGCATGATTTACTTGCGAACCACCTGTGGCGAACTCCGCGGTCATCTCGTATGAAGTCTGGTCTGCGCTCGCAATTCGACGGTGTCCCATAAATGTGGGAGCATATCCTCATGAAAGTGACCTTGGACATCCCGGATGGCATTGTTGGCCGCGCGAAGATTGCCGCGGCCTAGCGGGGCATTCCGCTTCGCTAGTTTGTGAGTAAGGCGGTCGAGGAAAGGCTAGCCGCAAAGCCCTAGTGTATCGGCACGCGCCGGACCGTGGGCTAGTTCAATCAGACTGACTACGGGAATAGCGATCTCCGTATTTCCTACCTTGAGGAAGATGGCGTCGAGCCTCTGCCGCGCGCTCTGACCCTGGCGCTCGGCTCAGATTAGTACAATCGAATCGAGAATCAGTCCCATGCGGGCGGTTCAAGTGGTTCGCGATGGCTCTCGATCGCCGCTTCAACATCCTTGGCGACTTCAGCGTCCATGACTGCGGCCTGGTCCTTTGGCATTAGAGCGATGCATTCGGAGATCGACCGACGAGGCGGAACCGGTGAATGAATCACCGCGATAACGAGATGGCCGCTCTGGATGATTACGTGCGCCGCTGCGCGCACGCGCGCGAGCACCGAAGCGAAGTCGCTCGTGGCATCTGCTTCCGATATATGAATCAAAGTTCGCGCCATGTTAGGTATCAGGCTTCAACGACGATCTCGCATTCCAACAGATTCGATCAAACGTCGCTAGCTGGGAGCCAAACTACCGAACGGTGTCCGACATCCAGTTGGTGTTGGGACGGGTACCCGCCGAAACGCTCAACGTGAGGAATAATCGTTCGCCGGGGATTAGCGCCTCAGCTTATAAGATTGATTGCGAGCTGCCGGGAGTGTTGATGAACGCTCCGCACCGCTGACACATGAACGTGCCGTCCCAAGTTCTGTACTTCTGAGGATAGACGAAGAAGTTGTAGACGACCGCTGAAACAACCAGAGTGGGAAGCAGCAGAATGCAGGCCGCTGAGGCGAGTCCCATCGCAAACGAAAGCTTCCCTCGACCAACAAATGCCATGAGAGGGAAGAATCCGACCAGCCAAAGAATCGCCGGCGTGGCGTAGGGAAATTTCGTGGGTGGGCGGACCATCTTCGAAAGGTGACTCTGGTTCTTGCCTGTATAACTTCCGAATAATATGCCGTCGGCGACACCGGCGAACCATCCTCGGACGCGGCCGCTCGACTCGTAAACGCCGGCGGCGTGAATCAACGAGACTCTTCTTACGTCACTCGAATGGCAGTTCGGGCACTTTACGATAGTGACGAGTGGGGAGTCGGGAGTGCGAGGAGCTGGCAACAGAACCTCACGGCGGCTAAAGTCTATGGCGCGCGAAACGTACCAAACGTCTCGAGCGAAGAGGGGAATTATCGAGCAGCGGTCGGAATTGCGGTCACGCGGAATTTCGTCCCTCAAAGGACTTTACCTACTTGGTCTACGCAGGAGGTCTGTCTTCTGTGCCAGCATCCCGGCAAGCGAAATCGTGTTATTCGTAAGTCGCCCAGCGCATGAGCGGGAAGCCGAGTGTACGGACGGACAGGGATCGCCGAACCATAGCGAGAGGGTGGCGAGTCGTTCGTACAAGCAGATGCCAAGAGAATCTCACAGAGCTAACGTCCATTGTTGCGGGCGACGTACCAGACGTCTGAAGTGAAGCGGGGAATTATCGAAGAGTGGTCGCCATTACGGTGACGCGTAATTTCTTCCCTAAGTAGAGATGACCCAGCTTACTCATTTCACGCAAAATCGGCGTGGACCGAGACAACTGGTTGAGGATGCGTGGGCTCTGTATCGATTTATGCGGGAAACCCGCGACAGTGGAGTTCAACCGCTTTACTCGAAGAGTGTGGCGCTTCTTGGAGGCTTGGACTTCTTGGGTTTGGGAATGCCTTGGAGAACGAACGCGCCTGCGGCCTCCAAGTCACCCTCTGATATAAGCGGGCCTCCCAAGATTCGATCAAGAAGCTCGGCCTGCTGCGGCTCCAAGTCCACGAGCATGGCGAGAACGTTGAGAACGTTCAGCAGTTCGGTTGTGTATTCGGAGAGCCAATGGTCAGGTTGAATGTCGCCGAGTGGTGACGGCTGCCTCCGGTCGCCAATGATAGGGCGCTCGCGATGCTTCTTTCGGTAGCTGAACCACTGCATGAGAACCTGCTTGCCTGAGACCTCGTAATCCCACACGGAGGGAGGAACGTTGTCGACAAAACCAGTGCCTACGAGCAAGCGTTGTTTCGCCGCGTCGTAGTCGAGCGTATCGGGCATCTCGTAGGGCTTTGAAGAGATTGTGCCTTCCTTCGGCACGACCGGTGCCCGTCGTGGGGGAAGCCTCGGCGGACCTTCTGGACGGCCATGCGCGGCATCCGAGATCCGTTCGCCGAAGGTGTGGAGCCAAAGGATGCGCTGACCGACTTGGGTGGCCTCTTGAAAGAACGAGGCATTCGTCGTGATGGGGATGTGCAGACCCGGTGTCGACAGATCTTTCTGAAAGCGCGCCGTGTAGGCCGGATTCGAAGCGACGGCGGCGACGTAGGCAAAGAGGTCTTCCGGCGCCACCGTCACGCCGATTCGCTGTGATAGCGCTATCAGCACCTCGGGCTGGATGTTGCTCAATTCACCGCCCACGTCTCCCCAGAGAGGAAAAGCACGGCCACCTCGTCCAGCGTAATGGTGGAGATCCGGGATCAGTGAAGTGAAAGTAAGCGCTGGCCCAGTTGAAGGCGAGCGGTCGCTTGGCGCAGTCAGATAGATCTGGTGTTCAGAGCGCGATTTCCACAGCTCGGGATTAGGTCTGTTTATTAACCTCTTGTCTGGGACAATCCACTGCCGATCGAATGATCTGAACGCATATGGGATCGTGTCCGTATCAGTGCTGACTTCGGAAGCTAGTGAGCATTTCTTGACTGGAAAACCGGGCAGTGCGTCTTTCAATACCTTAGCTGCATGTCTGTCGCCCAATTCACCGTGGTTGAGATGTGGCTGCAGGAGAGCGTCTTTTTCCCGGACAGCGGACTCGACGAGCGCTCTCCACCGCTTTCTAAGCGAAGGCCCATCAGGAGCGATGATCCACGTTCTTCCCGGCATGACGCCTGACCCGTTATAGATGAAAAGGTCTTGCAGTTTTGGGAAAGTTGCCCAGGCTCCTTGCGAGGCGGGCAGAAAGGGGGCGCGCCATTCAGACGGTGCGTCGGTCCATTGCTTGCCTTCCAAACACACCTTTGACAGCATGGCGAATTTCACATCTCGCTTTCCAAGCGGCAACGCTTGGAAACGAACTCTCGCAGGAACATCCATTTTCTTGGTCTTGGATCGAGAAAGCATAACGATGCAGACAGGTTGCTGGACACCTTGAAAAATACGCGTATTCACTTCAGGCTGGTGCCCTTCGGGCGAGCAGTCAATGACCCAAATGTCGTCGCAGACGCGTCGCATGTAGTCGCGCATTTTCTGGAATCCGGGTCCAGCGAGAAAACCCGCAACGGTGATGAAACAAACGACCCCCGTGTCGTGTGCAGGATCATGGTCAAAGACTTTCCACGTCGCCCACCGCCAGAAGTAGATATACAGATTGCGGAGGTGCTTGCTGTGCGCTCCCGCGTGCCATTCTGGCGGCGGCATCCACGCCTGTAGCGCCGCCGGGTCTCTTCTATTTGGGCTCGCATGCTCAATCCATCCGCCGCCCCCCATCGCCTTTTCCTTATAGGGCGGATTGCCCAGAACGACAGTGACGGGCTCTTCGCGCTTGATCTTGTTCGCATCGCGCCGTGATCTTCCAAGGGGAGCAAGCATGCTGGGAAAGTAATCTTCGTTCTCATAGGGATCGCCGAGCGTATTTGTCACAAAAATGCGCAGGGGTGAGTCAGACGGAGAATCCGTGAGATCGACGACCTCCGCGAGAAGGCGCAATTGTGCAACTGCAAATGGGCCGAGTTGAATCTCGAAGCCGATCAAACGGGAAAGCGCTGCCTCTACTGCACCCGGAACTGCGCCGGGGCCCTCGTTGGCCTTCACCGTTTCCGCGATGCGGCGAAGCACGCCGAGGAGAAATGTTCCCGTGCCCATGGCTGGGTCGGCAAGCGTTACGGAAGGCGAAGCCAAGCCCTCGCGCAGACTGAATCGCTTGCTGCGTAGCGCTTCGTCGACCAGAGCAACCATCGCTCCGACGACCTGCGGGGGCGTGTAGTAAGAGCCCGTTTCCTTCCGAAGATCCTTGTCATATACGTCCAGGAACTCTTCATAAAAGTAAAGCCAAGCGTCGGGCTCACCTTTTGTAAGCAGGTTCCAGTCGACGGCGTCGAGCACCCGTGTAAGCGTACCAAGCCCCGTCTTGAGCGTTTCCTGATTCTCGGCATTGTCAGTCAGCAGGCGGAGTGCGGCGCCGATGAGCGTGCTACTTCGTGTCAGTGCAGCAGCGACCTTGTGCAGTCCGTCGTTGAGCGGAATACCTTTCGCGCGCGCCATGAGCATTCCGAAGGTGACGGCTTGCGCGTATCCGTCTGCGAAACGTTCGTCGGTTGCTTCTGGGAAGAGAAGCTTACGCCAATCCGTGGCAAGGTCCGTCAATGCCTGGCTCTTCAGACCAAGCTGTTCGGTGACTTCATCGCGCAGCAACCTGCAGAGGCGAGCGGTGGTGTGCGCTAGTTCACGAGCACTGCGGGGAGGAACAGGCCTCCAGCGGAGGAAGCTTTCAAATAGAAGGAGCAAGCCGGCTGGCGGTGCAAGTTTCGCACCAGCCATCTCGATGTCGCCTTGGAGCGTAAGGACAGAACCGACCGCTTTGCCATCTTGCCAAAGGCCGAATGAGTTCCCGTCTGTGTAGAGCAGGTTGGGCAGCGAACGCAAACGCTCCCATTGCTCTTTGTCGTGGGGATCTCTGAACCGACTTGGATTTGCTCCCTTTCCGGGTGCCTTCAGTTCAACGAAACCGACGAGCGTTTTACTGACGGTAATCGAATAGTCAGGGCGAGTCTTCAGGTCTCGCTGAGCGGCTTCGCCGACTGCAACCACGGTGCCGGTACCGAAATTACAAATCGCCGCCACATCTTCAATCAAGCGTTCAAACGGAGCGCGCAGTTGATCTTCCGGCTGACCGGACACGGCAGGATTTGCGAGCTTACGCTTTGCTGCTCTGCCGAAATCCGATATGGCCGTCTCGATGCTTAAGTTCATCCGTCCGCCTAGAGGGCATAGTAACTAACCCTAGCGCCGGACAGTTCAGTTTGATATTTCGGTTGTGCCCTACTAAGCAGGAACTGTGGATTACTTAAGATGAGCGCCCGCTACAGTGCAAATAGGGCTCTTATGACGCGGAGCGCTTGGCTTTGTTGTTTTACGGTCCGGCGGCCAAGGATTCGCTGGCGATCGGTGCTTCAGCTTATCCTGCTGATTATGAGCTGCCGTGCGCGTTGATGAGGGCTCCGCACCGCTGGCACATAAACAAGCCTTCCCAGGCTCTGTGCTTTTGGGGATAGACGAACAAGTTGTAGAAGAACGCCGAAACAACCAGAGCAGGAAGCAGCAGGACGTAGGCGATTGATAGGAGACCCATCGCGAACGAAAGTTCACCTCGACCAGCAAATGCCATGAGCGGGAAGAATCCGACCAGCCAAAGAATCGCTGGGGTTGCGTAAGGAAACTTAGCAGGTGGGGTCAGCCAACTTGGAAAGCCTACTCTGGTTCGTCCCTCTGTAGCGTCCGAAGAATAAGTCTCCGAGGAGCAGTCCGCGAACTTGGCCTCGCGATTCGTACATACCGGCGGCGTGAATCATCGACGCTTTTCGTAAGTCACTCGAATTACAGCCGGGGCAGATCATGGTGCAGCCAACACTATTGCCAAGACCATGCTACCAAACGTCTTGGGCTGGGAGACAAACTATTGAGAAGTGTCCGGAATTCAAGCTAGGCGTGAGCGGTTAGCGGGACGGCGAACTGGTAGTGGCTTGTAAAAGCGTCCGAACCAAAATCATGTTCCGTCACGCTTCAAATATCGGCGGCTTCGTGATCTTTCCCCTCGAGACGTTTGAAACGAGGCATCAATAGAACCACATCGTTGACGATCTTTCCCGGATCCTCTCCTAGCCCTACGGAAATCATAATGGCAGCAGTCAAGGACGGCGTGTTTTTTCGAAGCTCTAAGAAGCCTATGTACTTTTCACTATAGCCGCTTCGCTCAGCTACCTGCTTTTGGCTGAGCCTGAGCTTTCGGCGAAGCTCGCGAATGATGGTCGCGAACGCAGCTCGCACCACCGGGTTCTGTGGATGCGGTTTCTTTGCCGTTTTGGCGTCCTTCTTCGCCATGAGCGGCCCAATAATGAGAGCTTGTAGAGCATAGTTCCAGGAAGTATACTATCCGTCCTATAGTAACTTTGGACCGCGAATTGCGTGGGCAATGCGTTCGCCCTACTTGATTTCGTGACGCCGCCTGCGATTGCCGGGGAGGAGGCTCTCAACGCGACGAACCAGATCTGCGCCGGATACGCTCAGAGCCTTCGAGATCTCAAGGATGGCGGTTAGCGAGGGACTGTACTTGCCCCTCTCGAGAAGGCTGATATACTTCGGGTGGTATCCGCTATCGAAAGCTAGCGTTTCCTGTGTGATTCTTCGTTCCTCGCGCAGGGTTATCAGGACTCGGGCGAAAGCCCGTTTTTCGAGATACCCACGATCGTCAATGCTGCCAAGTCGAGCCATCGATATCGGGATCGTGGCTCATCTCAACATATGGTTCCACAAAGTATACTATCCTGTTGACGAGAGCACTGGGTCGGTATCCTTCTGGCCCTCAGCGGGATGGTCGTGATGTCGAGCTCACGCGCAGCTCGGTTTCCGCCCCTAAGGACGTGCCACCAAGAGTTGGCGATGTCCCCGGTCTCCGCAGGTGTGCCTGCCCTGCTTGCGGAAGTCTGCGACGAATCGCTCATTGGTCGGGTCAGTGCCGGCGACCGTGACGCCTTGGCCACTCTCTTCGAGCGCTACGCTCGGCTGACTCGAAGCGTGGCCGTGCGCATCCTGCGAGACACGGCCGAGGCGGAAGACCTCGTCCAAGACTTGTTTCTCTATATCCAGCGAAAATGCGAGATCTTCGACAGCTCTAAAAGCTCAGCGCGGTCCTGGATTGTCCAGATGGCCTACCACCGAGCGCTTGATCGTCGGCGTTACCTGAAGTCCCGGGAGTTCTACGCGCAGCCTTACTTTCCGGCAAATGGCGCGAAAGTGGTCGGAAAACCGACCACGGAAAGCGATTATTCCGCAGAAGCTGTCTTCGGGCGTAACGGTCTAGACAAGATCGTGGATGCACTGTCGGGGGACCAGCGCGAGACCTTGCGGCTACATTTTTTTGAGGGCTACACGCTGCTCGAGGTCAGCGAGAAACTAGGGCAGCCGCTCGGAAACGTGCGGCACCACTACTATCGAGCGCTCGATCGGCTGCGCAAGGAAATGTTTGCGAATGATCGGCAGACCTCCGAACGATGTGCTAAATAGATAGTGAGATTCAGCGATTGGGAATCGGTTTAAGATGGAACCCCATGACGAGTTCATCGAGCTTTGTGCCGTATCGACTTCGGGCGAGTTGAGCGAACACGAGCGGCGGAAGCTGGAAGCGCACCTTGCCGAGTGTGCGGAATGCCGACAAGCCTTGCAAGAATTCGAAGCAGCCGTCGATGTGGGCGTCCCGTTGCTCGCTTCGAAGTTGTCCCCTGCATTGTCGCTGGATGCTTCCGAGGCATTCACGTCGCACTCGGCGAAGTCCGAACCGCCTAGCTCGCTCGACGGCGCGGCATCTTTGCGGCAGGATTCGAAAGAGGCCGCGGTTGTGCCCCGCGTTGTTGAAAGAGGCTTTGCCTTCGCTCAACGAAATGGACACGGGCATACGAAGGTCAATTGGAGCTATGTGTGGCTGCCACTCGCGGCTTCGATTCTGCTGACCGCCGCGCTGGGAATCTACTCCTACCGGATGGGCAAGAGCCGGAGCGTCGAAGTAGCTCAAAAGACCGTGCCTGCTCCCGACATGCAAATCGAGGCTGTAGAACAGCAGATGAGCGATGCTGGACATCAGCGCACTGATTTGCGAATGCAGCTCGCGCAACGCGACCGCGTTATTTCTGATCTCCGGCGTGAGATTCAGATGCAGTCGGTGTCTCTTGATGAAATGAAGGTAGCCCAAGCCAATCTCGAAAAATCCATCCAGGAGAATGAGAGCCAGAAGCAACAGAGCGCCCAAGACCGAAGTACTCTCGCGCAAAAACTCGACAACGCCGAGGCTTCGCTCCAAAAAACTCAGGCTCGGCTCGATTCGGTCGAACGGCAGCGCGCTCAGGACCAGTCCCGCGCGGACAGCCTCGAAGCACAAGTCAACGATCTTCACGGGCAGTTGCGCGATCGAGAGCAGGCCCTCAACAAAGAAGAGGATCTGCTGGCACACGACCGCGACGTCAGGGAATTAATGGGAGCCCGGGACCTTCATATTGCGGACATCTACAACGTCTCCCGCGACGGGGTTACGCAGAAGCCATATGGCCGGGTTTTCTACACCAAGGGAAAGTCTCTGGTCTTCTACGCCTACGATCTTGACCAACAAGCCGGTCTTAAGAGCGCGCGTACGTTTCAAGCCTGGGGGCGGCGCGGGCCCGATCGAAGCCAAGCCTTGAACCTCGGGATTTTCTACGAAGACAGCGCCGCGAAGAAACGCTGGGTCGTCAAGTTCGACGACGCGAAGACTCTCGCGCAGATCGATGCGGTTTTCGTCACGGTCGAGCCCACCGGCGGAAGCGAAAAGCCCAGCGGCAGTCCTCTTCTCTTTACCTATCTGAAGATCGAACCAAATCACCCCTAGTTACTTGCTTCTTTGGTATGGTCGGTTTGTTCTCCGATGAAAGCCCGATGGTACATTTCCGTTTTCTCTTCCGTAGACGAAAGGAATACAACGCAGTTTGTTCGGCGGAGGGGAAGCCACATGGGGTTGCGCAGGATCGTTTTTCTCGGAATCGTGAGCCTGCTCTTGGTCGGCTGTCTGTTCGGACAGTCGCCGAACGGGATCGTCAATGGCTTGGTGCTCGATCCGGACGATCGAGCGATTGCCGGGGCCGACATTCGCATCGTGAACGACGCGACGGGCGTTCAGTACACCGGTAAAACGAACGGCGAGGGCATCTACGTCGTTACGAACCTTCCGCCCGGTCCATATCGGCTGCAAGTTTCGAAGATTGGATTCAAGACGCTTATCAAACCCGACATCATCCTCAACGTCCAAGACAACCTGGGCATCAATTTCACACTTTCGGTCGGCGCCGCGTCGGAAATCGTTACGGTCACCGGCGGGGCCCCGCTCATGAATACCGAATCGGCGGCCGTGAGCACGGTTGTAGACCGGCAGTTCGCGGAAAACCTTCCGATGAACGGTAGAAGTTTTCAAACTCTGATTGAGCTTGCTCCAGGCGTCGTCATTACGACAAGCACCAGTGCAGACAATGGGCAGTTCAGTGTTAACGGCCAACGAGCGGACTCCAATTATTGGATGGTTGACGGCGTAAGCGCAAACGTTGGGATCGGGGTGATTCAAAGCAGCACGCTCGGTAATGGCCTCGGGGGTGCGCTGGGTTCGTTCAGCGCATTGGGAGGGACGAACAGCCTAGTTTCTGTGGACGCAATGCAGGAATTTCGTATCCAGACCTCAACTTATGCTCCGGAATTCGGCCGTACACCGGGGGCGCAGATCTCCATCGTCACGCGGTCGGGCACGAACCAGTTTCATGGCACCGTCTTCGACTATTTTCGGAATGATGCATTAGATGCGAACAATTGGTTTGCAGATAGCGAGGGTCTGGCTAAGCCGCAGGAGCGCCAGAACGACTTTGGAGGTACCTTCAGCGGTCCGATTCTGAAGGACCGGACCTTCTTCTTCTTCTCCTACGAGGGTCTACGTCTGACTCTTCCGGAAACCTCGCTGACAGGAGTTCCCGACCTAGCGGCACGACAAAATGCAATCGCTGCGACGCAGCCTCTACTCAATGCGTTCCCGCTTCCGACGCCGGGTGCGCCGGACAACCCGGCAACCGGTGTGGCTCAATTCAATTCCAGCTATTCTAATCCGGCTACGCTCGATGCGTATAGTCTTCGGACTGATCACAAAGTGAATGGTCAGTGGACACTTTTTGGACGGTATAACTATTCACCTTCAGAATTCACCGACCGTGGCGGACAAGGCGGCCTGAACGCGTTAAGCGTTGTTCAGTCGACGAGCATCACCGTTCAGACCGCGACCGTCGGGGCCACTTGGACCGCCTCTCCCACGGTTACGAATGATCTGCGGTTCAATTACAGCAGAGCCGTTGGGGAAGGCGAATACACGCTCGATAGTTTTGGCGGAGCTGTTCCGCTAACAACCGTGCCGTTTCCCAGTCCATTTACAACCGACGATGCGCAGTTCGAAGTGCTTATCACCAAACTAGGTATAGGCAGGTCGATTCAAGAGGGGCCTCAGAACCAAGTTACCCAACGTCAGCTAAATCTCGTTGAAGGCCTTTCGTGGGAGAAAGGTAAGCACGCGCTGAAATTCGGCGTTGATTTCAGGCGCCTGACACCGTCGAATCTTCCGTATCTATATCACCAAGAAATCAGCTTCAATAGCCTGGCGGCCGAAGAGACGGGCGTTTCTGGAGGCACCGTACTCGCTTCGAACCCTACGCAGTTTGCATTTCAAAACTTGGGCCTGTTTGCCCAGGACACTTGGCGTGCCTTACCTCAGTTAACGTTGACCTACGGTTTGCGATGGGACATCGATTTTGCACCTTCATCAACGAATGGCCACGCAATACCCGCGGTGACAGGCTTCAGTCTAACCGATTTCTCACAGCTAGCCGTTGCGGCCCCTGGTACGGCGGCATTTAAGACGACGTTAGGAAACGTAGCCCCTCGCCTCGGTCTCGCCTACCAGATATCGCAGAGTCCGAAATGGCAGACCGTGGTACGCGGCGGATTCGGAGTGTTTTACGATCTCGTGAGTTCGGAAGCAGGAAATCTGATCGATGCTAATAGCCCGCCGTTTGGAAACTTTGCAACCATAGCGACATCTCCATTTCCGCATACTCCCGCACAAATCGCTCCGCCGCCAATCCCTCCCTCGGGAATTCTTTCGAATCTGGCTGCGTTTAATCCCTACCTGAAACAGCCTTATACTCTCGAATGGAACGTGGCAGTCGAGCAATCTTTGGGAGGCCAGCAGACCTTATCGGTTTCTTATGTAGGTGCAACGGGAAGGCGACTTCTGCAAACGACGCTTATTGACTCACCGCCTACGAATCCCAACCTATTTGCGAACCTTGTCGATAATACGGCCAGCTCGAACTACAACGCGCTTCAGGTTCAGTTTCAACGGCGGTTATCACGCGGACTGCAAACGATTGCCTCCTATACCTGGTCGCATTCGATCGACGATGGTTCGGCGGGTTCTGGCGGAGACACCTCCAACATTAATGTTCCCGGAAGCAATAATGAAAATCGAGGGGCTTCGGATTTTGATATTCGGAACGCGTTCACAATGGGTCTGACATACGATATCCCTAGTCCGAAGAAAAATGGTTTCGTCAGAGCGCTTTTAGGCGGGTGGTCCACGGATAATTTCATCTTGGCTCGATCCGCTCCGCCCGTCGACATTTCCGACGAGAATTTCTTCGAATTTAACACAGGCATCTCTACCAACATTCGGCCCGATGTCGTTCCGGGCCAGCCGCTCTACTTGTTTGGGGCTCAGTACCCCGGGGGAAAAGCGTTCAATCCAGCGGCCTTCACAGACCCCCCCTCTGATCCCACTACGGGAAACCCGCTTCGGCAAGGTAACCTCGGAAGGAATGTGCTGCGAGGATTCGGTGCGACGCAATGGGATTTCGCGGTCCATCGTGATTTCCCAATTCGCGAAACGCTAAAGTTGCAATTCCGGGCCGAGATTTTCAATTTCCTGAACCATCCCAATTTCGGGCCCCCGAACAATCTGTTCGGCGGCACCGGCTTCGGGCTGTCGACCGAGACACTGGCCCAAAGCCTCTCAAGCGGAAGTCTAGGCGCAGGAGGCTTCAACCCTCTTTATCAAATCGGTGGACCACGCTCGATTCAGCTTGCGCTGAAGCTCCTGTTTTAGCGGCGCGAAAATTCCTCCGACAGCGTCGATGGAAGGATTGACACTTATGAACTTGCGCAGGATCGCCGAGATGCTAGTCGCCGCTTGTTTGCTTTGTAATCTCTTAAGTCCAAACAGAGCCACCGCGCAACAGCCAGTCCCGCTTACTGTAGAAGACGCCCTCAAGATGCGTATATTGGGCGAGGCCTCTCCGTTGGCATTTTCGCCTGACGGCAAATGGTTGGCATACGTGGTTCGCGGCAATCGATCCGTTCAGTGCGGGAACGACGATGACGTCTTTGCTCGCACGGGAGTGCTATGCCGGGACCGAGGCGGTGACATATGGATCTCAAACGCGTCCACGGGAGAAACGACCGATCTGACCGGTGGCCAAGGTTCCAATTGGGAGCCCTCCTGGTCGCCCAGCGGACGCTATCTCGCTTTCCTATCCGATCGTGATGACAGCCATCAAGCGAAATTATGGGTTTGGGATTCGACGACTAGAACATTGAGGCTCGCTTGCAATGCCTGGATTCGAGCGCAGTATGTCAGCAACCCGATTCAGTGGACACCTGATTCCCGGAAGATTCTTATCACGAGCGTTCCGGAAGGCCTTTCCATTGTAGATTATGTGCAAAGGGTCTTGTCTCCGAACAGAAGTAAGGACGCACGACGTGATTCAGCAACCGCCGGCTCCACGGTGCGCTCGTACAAAACGATCCCGCTCACGGCGACCGGCACAAGGCCCCCTGATACGGAGGTTTTGAACATAAACGTAGAATGCTTGCGCGACTTGATGTTGGTGGACATCGCAAATGAAAAGACCGATCCCATTGTCCACGGCGGAAGAATTGCTCGCTACGCTCTTTCACCCGATGGCTTGCATGTTGCCTATGCGCTCCCCAAAGGCTTGTCGAAGCCCGGAACATTTCTGTGGGATTACGATCTTATTGTGGTGGATCTCACGACGAAGGAAGAGAAGGTACTGGTATCGGACGCACTTCTTAATAACTCCTTCTCATGGTCGCCCGACGGCTCGCTTGTGAGTTACGGTGCTTTCGGGGCAGACGCGAACAGCTACGATTATTATGTCATTGGCCGGAACGGCGGTAGCTCCCGCAAGATGTCTTCATTGCCGCGCGAACCTTATTGCTGCCAGATTCGGCTGCCGCTGTGGGACTCAAACGGAAACTACTTCTACTCGATTCTGGACGGAGCGCTCTGGAGGACGTCCCTGGCAGAGGGGAAGACAGTTGAATTCGCCCGTATACCGAACCGCACGATCACTCGCAGGGTGTGGGGGCCAAACGGTTTCTTGTCAACGCCAGACGGTAAATCAACGGTGGTCGTAGCGCACGACGATGAAGGCAAGCAAGACGGATTTTACAAGGTCAATTTGACTACCGGCCATGCGACCAAGTTGCTGGAAAAGGGGCAATGCTATACGTGTAAGCTCGTAGGTGCTGACATCGGCTCGTACCTTATGGCGGCATCGGGTAACGAGCAACGGATCGCGTTCGTGTCGGAAGACGCCCACCAGGCGCCCGATTTGTGGTTGAGTGATCCCGACTTCGAAGATCCACGACAGTTGACACATCTGAATCCTCAATTCGAAAAATACCAGATGGGCTCGGCGCGGGTGATCGATTGGCTCAGCGATGACGGCGAGCGCCTGCACGGCGCGTTGTTGTTGCCTTCCGACTATCAAACCGGGAGACGCTATCCGCTGATTGTTTATGTTTACCCAGCACTTCTTTCTAACAATTCTAACCGTTTTGCACTCGGCGAGTACCCGGGGCCCTTGAATCTGCAATTATTCGCCACGCGCGGATACGCCGTGCTGTTGCCCGACATGCCGAGAAAGACCGGGGAGTGGACGAGCATTTTGCCAAAGTCGGTACTGCCTGGGGTAACGAAGGCGGTCGAAATGGGATTCGCGGACCCGCAACGGATTGGAGTGATGGGGCATAGTTACGGCGGGTGGGCGACCTTGACGTTAATAACGCAGACGAAGCGATTTAGTGCTGCCATAGAGGTGGATGGACCTGGCGACTTTGTAGCGGACTACGGAACCCTGGGACGGGATGGATCGGCGTTTCAATCTTCCCAAGCGGAAGGGGTGGTCATCGGAGCGACTCCCTGGCAGTCTCCTCTGGAGTACATCGAAAATTCCCCTGTTTTCTACCTCGACAGAGTAGAAACGCCTCTTCTCATCGTCCAAGGGTCGCAAGACGAGGCCGTGCCTGCGTTCCTCGCTGATGAGGTCTTCGTCGACATGCGCCGGTTAGGCAAGCACGTCGAATACGCGAGATACGAAGGAGAAAGCCATGTCCCTCGAGATTGGAGCTATGCGAACCAAGTCGATCTCGCCAATCGTGAGATCGCTTGGCTGGAAGAACATCTCATGAAGACAATCGTGCAATAAGTTTTAGATTTCCAATATCCGTGGCTGCCAAACGAAGGGGCGCCGGAGCACCCAGAAATGGCGTGCTCCGGCCCTTGCTTATTCATCCGCTTCGTACGCTGAACCGCTGCTCGGGTGAGTCGAGCCACAGTCGCTGGTGTCGGCGTGGGGCAGCCCTTTCACACAGTTGCCGTGGATGGCGCCCAACGCAGACGCCGAGACAACAACTTCGGGTTTTTCATATCTCATGGTAATCACCTCCTCTCCATTGATGGCATCCGTTTCCAGCTAGCCAGCTGAACTGTTGGAAATCGCGCGCGACGATTCTTAGTTTGTTAACTTCACGGCTGCCTGTGCTTCTCGGTGTTGCGGCCGAAGCTTGGTGAATGTTAAGGGTCGCAGGAAGTTCCAATCTGCCAAGTGCCGCAGCCAGCGTTCGATCAAGAGCGTACGCATCAGAGTTGCAACATTGATCGCTTCTCCCCGTCGCGCTCCCTCCAGAGCCCGGTAGAAGCTCCGGTTATCGACGATTCCCAACTTGGCATTGACCATGTGTTCGATCACATTCGCGATCTTGTCGTACTCCCGTGCGCCAGCCAGCCGTTTATGCCGTGGAACGCCGATCAGCCGCGCTGGGAGAAAGTCCCGCACGGTATTGCCTGCCAGATGCACGAGAAACTTTCTCTGGGCGAGCGCCCAGGCGACGATCTGGCGAACGAGCCGCTATCGGAGGCCATAAAACGAAGGGGCGCCGGAGCACCCAGAAATGGCATGCTCCGGCTCTTGCTTATTCATCCGCCTCGTACGCGGAACCGGTGCTTGGTTTATTCGAACCACACCCGCTAATGTCGGTCTGGTTCGAGACCTTCCCACAGTTGCTGCGGATGGCACCCAACGCAGACGCCGAGACGACAACTTCGGGCTTTTCGTATTTCATGATAATCACCTCCTCTCCGTTCGTGGCATTAGTTTCCAGCTAGCCAGCTGAACTCGTGAAAATCGCGCGAGACGATTGTCCCTTTGTTAGCCTGACGGGCGCATCTGCTTCTCGGCCTTGGCGCGGTAAGCTGGGGAATGTTGCAGATCGCAGAACGTCCCAATCTCCTAAGTTCCGCAGCCAGCGTTCGATCAAGACCGTGCGCATTATGGTTACGAGATTGATTTCTTCTCCTCGCCTCATTTTGTCCAGGGCGCTGAAGAAGGTTCGGTCATCCACGATTCCTAACTTGGCACTGACCATGTGCTGGGCCATATCCGCGATCTTGCACCACTCGGCTGTCACTGCAGTGACCGGAGCTCGGGTGATGAAAGCCTTCCTCTTGCGATTTAGAATCTCGTCCGGCACGATGCCGACCAGAGCGCGCCGCATGAGAGAGCGGCGCTGGCTTGGCCTAACGAGTTGCTCCCGCGGCAGGGCGTAAATGAATTCCAGCAGATTCCGGTCGAGATAGGGATAACGCAGTTCGTAAGGCGGTTCCGAAGGAAGGCTTGTACAGGCGAGTTGCCGGCGTAGCATATCGATCGTCCGTAGGTTTTCCTGGAAACTCGGCAACGGACCCAGAATCTTTAGCCGCCTGTCATAGCCGTGAAGCACCGCTCGATTCCGCCGCACGAAATGGCGCGCCAGCCACGCGGCCGGCCGTTTATGTGGTGGAACGCCGATGAGCCAGGCTGGCAGAAACTCCCGCACGGTTTCACCTGCCAAATGCACCAGAGGCTTTCTCTGGGCGAGCGCCCATGCAAAGAACTGGCGAATGAGCCTGCGCAGGTGTGGTCTCGCAACTAAGTCCGTAAGTTCTGGTATCGGGGTAGGCACCCCACCCAGAACTTCGTCACCACCGATACCGGAGAGGACGACGACGGACTGCCGTGAGGCGAGACACGTGACAAACTGCTGATCGCTGCCTGAATGACGGCCGCGGGAGCTCGGCGTTGGCGCAAAGGAGTCTATGTCGAATTCCATTTCAAACCCCGTCTGTCGACCGACATCGACGTGGTGGCCGATTCGCCCTCGCTTGGCTTCGACCTTCGTGAAATATGGGCGCTCATTCCAATTGGGTTCCGAGTCGTCGTAGTACGAGATCGTGTCAAGGCCGGATGTTTCAGTCTGTCCCTGGCTAATCAGATGGTCCGCGATGCAAACGATGGAGGAGGAATCCATGCCGCCACTCAACTCGGCAAGAATTGGCGAATCCGAGCGGAGGCGCCGACGTACCGCTTCTGTGAAAACGCTTCGAAAATGTTCTTCATATTCAGCATCCGCGCGATAGCGAATCTTCTTCGCCGGGTCGAAATCCCAATACCTGTGAATCGTTCGGCTTCCATTCCGGAAGCGCACGAAGCAAGCGGGCGGGACCGAATCGATTCCGACGTAGGGGGTGAGATGAACGGCGGGGAAGAGGGAGAACCAACCAGCGATATACTCTTCGCTGAGGGGGAAGGTTTTTCCGGCGAAAAGGACAAGCGGAGCGAGGATCGTGCTCCACGAAACAGCATTGCTCTCGCGCGAGTAGTAAAGCTGGCGCGTGCCGATCGGATCTTTCGCGAGCGTGAGCGAATGGTCGCGCCCGTCCCAAATGGAAAGAGCCCAGTCGCCTAGAAGACGCTCGAAACACCGAGTGCCCCAGCGTTCGTAGGCCGACGCAACCACCGAAACATCGGGCGAATCGGTTTCCATTCGGTCGCTCATCAGCGCGATGAACTCCGCGCGATTATCGAGCCGGCCGTCCCAGATCATGACGGCGCCGGATCGCAAGACATGCGGCTGGAGTTCGCCCCTGGATTCCTTTGTGGCGTGAAGCGCGCGGTATAAAACACTGACGCCGTCTTGCTGATGGAACTTCCGGCCATCCGGTCCATAAGCAGCAAGCATTGTGTCGACTTTCTCGAACAAGTCACTGGGCGGAAGCGTGCCGTCAAAACTCCATCTTCCAAACTGGACACTCATAAACATTCCTTTTGACCGCTTGCTCGGACGAACCCTTCCCTAGCAGCGATCCAAAACCGCATACATCTCGGGTGTATAGAGTTTGTCGTTGACGACGCGGCCGTCGACTTCGACCCACGCATGTGCCTTGAACGGCATCTGTTGCGTGCCGATTACCATCTCTGCCGGCACACCGTAGTGCTTCAAAAGACAGGCTGTAGCTGCGGAACGTTGCAGGCAGTGCACTTGCTTCCAATACAAGATGCAGGCCATGTCCACGGCCGAGCAGATTTTGCCGACAGCGTCGGGCCCGGCCCTAGATGTGGCAATCCGGTACGTGTGGACTCCCTTGTAGAGCGCCGCGAAATTTCCACGCGCCAGGTAGAGGTCGAAGTGAATCAGTCTGACGTACGCCTTGAGCACAAGGAACGACATGGAACGTAGTCACCTTCAGGTTGCGAGTTGCAGTTGGTCAGAAAGAAAAGCCATTCGATCCGTGAGTGCTTCAATCCGCTCACTCAAAGGAAGTACCGGCGAATGCCCACGGAAGGTGCGGTAGTCGAGAAAGATCGGATGGTCGGAGATCGTTGCGGCCTGAAGCCGAGCCGTCATTTTGCGCGCATGGAGAGGGTTACAGTTCCGGTCGGCGTCACCGGATACGATCATCGTGGAAGGGTAAGCAACGCCGCGGCGAACCTGGTGATAGGGAGAATATCTTGCAAGCGCGGAGAAGTCGTCCGGATCATCGGCCGTACCAAATTCATCCTTCCAAACGTGCGCGGCGTCGAACAGGTGGTAGCGAATCATATCTAGGAGCGGAGCGATGCAGACGACTGCACGAAACAGCTCGGGCCGCTGCGTCATCGCCGCAGCCACCAGCAGGCCGGAATTCGATCCCCCAAAGATAGCAAGGTGCTCTGGTTTCGATCGTCCGGTTTTAATAAGCCATTCCGCTGCGCACAAAAAGTCATCGTAAGCAGTCTGACGGTTGCGTCGCTTTGCCGCGTTGTGCCATGACGCACCGAATTCCGACCCGCCCCGGATGTTCGGCAACGCAAACAGGCATCCCCGTTCGACGAGGAAGGCGACAAAAACGCTGAACTGCGGCGTCATAGAGACGCCGTACCCGCCGTAGGAAGTCATGATCGTCGGGTGCGCGCCGCCGTCGAGGACGTCCCGGCGACCCATCAGAAACATCGGAATGGGCGTTCCGTCCTTTGAGGTGTACCAGACTTGAATGTGCCCGTACTTTGTCGAATTAAAAGGAATGTTTCTCTTGGCCCAGAGCATGCGTTTGCCAGAGTTTTCCGAGTACCGAAAAATCCCAATGGGCTCAGTGAGCGATTCCGTTTCGATAAGAACCTCGTCACCATCGTGCGAGCTGCCTAGCAAGCGAACGGTTTCGTCTTGGCAGGTTGGCAACTCCCCGGTTCTTTTGCCCTCGAAGTCGAATATTAAGATGTGCGTCGTGGTCTCGCGAATGTAGGAGACAAAGAGGCGCTCCCCCGCCACGAGCCATCCGTTAATTCGAAGATCGCTTTCTGGCACGACGTCGACCCATTGCGGATCCCCACGTTTCGAGAAGCGAACTTCCACAATCCGGAGATTGGGCGCATTGCTGTCGGTGAGGGCGAGTATCCTGCCGGGGACGAGTCGAGGGCTGAATCTATAATCTGCATTCTCAATTACAATTTCTGGCGATTCATCGGACGCAAATGGTTTGATATAAAAATCGGTACGCGTCTTTTCGAGAAACCGATGCACAACAAAGCCGAGACGAGTTTTATCGGACAGGAGACACAGCCGAATCTTTTCATCGTTTCCCGCGCTGAAGATTTCCCGATCCTCCCGTAAGGCCGTGTCGAGCACGTGATGATACGCCGCTCGATGGAAGGGCCTCGCCGCGATGCCCGGCTCGTGAACGTAGTAGAAACTCCGACTGTCGGGCGCAAAAGCAAATCCACGCAGATATCCATGAGGGAGCCCATCGGAAAGAGTCTTGCGATTTGCAATGTCCAGACACTCGAAAGTTGCGGTGCGCTCTCCTCCTTCTTTCACCTCGTAGAGCAACAACTGTCCATCCGGCGAGATGCGAAGGGGTTTGACGGCAGTGTATTTTCCCGTTTTCCGGTCCGCTGGATCGAGTAGAATCTCGTCTTCGCCCGCCGCACCGTCTCGCATGTAAATACAAGGCTGCTCCTGATCGGGAAGACGCTTCCGGAAGAAATATCGGTTACCAGCCTTTTGCAGAGAGTCATAGGTTTCCACCGCAAGAAATTCACGAATACGTTTCCGGATGCTCTCTCGACCCGGAATATTGTCTAGATACGTACGACCATATCGCGTTTGCTCCTGGATCCAGCTGCGAGTGCGAAGAGAGTTTGAGTCTTCGAGCCAACGGTACGGGTCTTCCACGGTTACACCATGGAGAATCTCGGCAACGGGCTCAGGGACGGAGAAGGGAGGAGTCGAAATCACACCGGGCACAGTTCCCTCCTTGCGGCGATCAGGGCTGCTTCGCGATGCATGCGCCTGGTGAGGCTCCGGAAGTGGCCAGCGATCGATGGCTCGAGGAGAATCTTTGAGGACTGCCACGCGTTGCTTCCGGCCGCGTAGGCGAATACAGCAACGAGAGGGGAAAGAACCATGGCCTTCTTGATAGCATCAGGAAAGAAAGTGCTCTGCCAGGGGCGTGAGTATGCGGCCACTAAGGTTTCGGCCGTGTGCGCCTCCTGGGTACAGTTCCGCCGGAAGTGTTCACGAAGATATTCAAAGGTGATGAGCGGGTTGGTGACGCAGCCTTCCGCCCAGTCGAGAAAAACGCACCGCTCAGAGGATACGATGATGTTGCCGGGGCTGAAATCGAGGTGTCCCAAAGTGTTGGGCAAACCAATTTCCGAGAATCGCAAACACGCTTGTTCAAGCGAGTCTCGAAGAAATGAAAGTTCAGGGTCCGTCAGTCGCGCGGGAGCTTGCTTCTCTTGGGCGGCCATCAGCCCGCGCATGCGATCAATCCACGGGTCGACCGCTGCGATAAGATTCGGAAGCCTCAAATCCCTGCACCCGCCGCCGAACAATTCGGCGTTTTGTCCGATCGATCCGATTTGCAATCGCGCGAGGTCTTCCGCCGCTTGATGCCACGAGGCAAGTTCCCTCACATCATCGAGTCTTCTGCCTGGAACCTCGGGCATAAGCCAGGCATTCCAAGCCGAGTGGATTCCGAGCACTTCGGGAACAAATCCAGGGAAGAGTCGTGCGACGCAGGCGGCAACGCGCAGCTCGTGACGGTTCGGGTCTCCCGTGGCCTTGAACCAAACTGCGGAATCGTTTGTTTCCAAGCGAATGAGGCTGAAGGTCGGAGAGGCGTTCAATTGATTAAAGGCGCCTGTTAAGCGCAGGTCCAGCGGACCCAGTTGTTGTTGGGACCAAGCAAGAAGTTCCGCTAGCCATTCCGGCCTTGCGAAAGGCGCTTGACTTGGCTCCTGCCGAGAGTGGTCCCATTGTTCGATCGATTTCTCGACAACTGCGCGATCCTCATCGGATTCCATCGCCGCGTACGTTGCGGCATCGAGCGGTTTCCAACAGGTTCCGGCGGGGGCGATTTCGTCAAGGTCGGGCACTGCCATCACAGCGCAGTGAGGACTCCCGGGCGCGAGGATTGGAAAAAACAAGCAGTAACCCCGGCATCCGTACCGCGCCCAGAGTTCTGCTGTCAATTGTTTGGCAATTCGCTGGCCTCGCAGAATCTCGACGTAGGGCAACGACGAACCGTTTCCGCGAGGGAGCAGTACTTCTGAGCCGTTGCGGCGGGTGATGATGAGTCGGTAGACGTCTTGCCCTGTGTTGTGCAATCGATCCATGAACTTTTTCCGTCTTGGCTTCCCCTAGGAAATCAATCCAAGCAAGCGGCCTCGAGAACTTTGTGCTCCTGTAAGGTACGGATGAAATCGAGAATGTCGATGCGCGCATAATCGGCATCCACTCCACAGTCTCTGCTGATCTCGTCGGCGATTTGGTTCTCGTCGAACCCGCCTCGCAGCATGTCGAAGACTCTTGAACCCATCGGGTTGAGGCCTAGAATCCTGCCGCGATGAATATCGAGAAGCACCGCTCCGTCCGGGGTGGATGTGCTGCGTATCGTGCCGGAGATTTTGAACATGCCTTGCCTCCGCTCGGCGGATTGCGCTCGGTTCCCTGTGCCGGTGACTGTCGCATTGCCGGGCACGCGATTCCACTCCAGCGACTTTCTGTTCGCAGATGAAAGTTCGTGCGCGCAAACATCTCTCGCACCAAGAGATACACGTGTGATTTGTAGCGATAGCGTAAACGCGATGTTCGCTCGCTGGACCTAACGGACCCTTATAAGCAGTGTCGGGTGGACGGGCGAGCGTTCACGGCTAGGAAGAGGAGTTGAGGCGTCGCAAGATCGTAGTGACCTCTCCCACGATTTCTGCTTCGCTGCCGTTCTTGAATTCACGCGGACTGAACGGTCGGTCGGGATAAGGGTGCACGGCGACGAATCCTCGCTCAAGCGTGCAACTCCCGCAGAGGTAGCGGCCATCGCGGGTGAGAAGCAGGTAGAGTGGCCGCTCCCAAAAGCTTGCGCCGCGCGCCGCGGCGGGCTTTCGGACTCGCCGGTTTATCGCAACGAACTCGGCGTCTACCAGCCAAGGATGGATGGGACTCGGGTCTCCGCCTACCCAGAACAAATCGGAAACCGAGAAGTTCGGGATCCGGGTTAGCTCGCCCACCGATCTCCGTAGGAACAGAGGTACTTCCTCCCACCGCTTGAGAAGCAGATTCAAGAACCCGTTCTGTTTTCGAGGGTCGCCTTCCGCATTCGCTGAGTTGGACTTGTGGCTCGCAGGCGGACTCTCCCGAAGGATGACATCGTCAGGGATGGGTTCGGTCTCAGCCTCTTCGAAAGAGAGGCCGATCGCGCGCAGGAGATCTCCAAAACCAATCGCGTACACGATGCACAATGCGAGAATTTTTTGGATGTGGCGCGGCGCGGCTGACAGCGTCTCGTAGTCCGACAGCGTACTCGCGGCTGTAAAGTACAGCGTGTCGCGCAGCTTCTGTGCCATCCACCGCGTCGTCTGCGAAGCATCCCGGAACGAGAAGCCCGCGCGGACCCGGGATCGCCGGATCAATTGCTTCAGGTTCATTTCCGTACCGTTTCGAGCGAGGCGCGCACCTTTTTGTGCGGGCCTGCCTGCGAATGGGATGAGCGCGCCGTCGCGGTGCGGAACCGGCAGAATCTCGGCATCCACGACGCCCAGAATTCTCAGATCCTTTCCCAGAGAGAAACCGCCTTCGGCGAACGGCAGCTGCGGCGAGCGGAATACAACCCTGCCGTTGCCAAGAGACGCGAGGCGGGAACAGGCGAAGCCCGCGTCATGTTCGACCAAGAAAATTCGTTTGTCCGAAGAATTCTTGGCGATAGAAGGCGATTCTTTCGCTTGCCGGGTGTCGATGCGAACGATGCTGCCCGGACTGACATCCGGGAACGCCAGCAAGTCTTCCTGGCCGACTTTTGCATAAAGGAAGTCGGTCGTGCCGTGCGCGAGCAATTCCTTGGCGCGTTTGGGCGTAGCGCGGGCGACGAGTTGGCCTAACGGTGCGATTACCGCCGCGCCCGCGGCGCTGGGCCGGTCGCTGAACCAAGCGACCCAGGCGTCGCGATCGTATACGGAAGAATCGAGAATGACCGTCCGTCTCCTGGGGACGAGGGCCTGAAAGTGCGGAATCGCGTCGAGATCAAATCCGAAGACCGCGAGCCAGTCGCTCAATCGATAATTCGTGATGCGGCTGAGCGCAAACAATTGGTAAATGCCGGGCGCGACCGCAGAAGCGGCCAGGCGGTGGTAGAGATTTCGCGGGAGATAGAACGCGGAGGAACGGCCGAACATTTGGGCGGAGAGTTGCGAGGCGCGGTAGACCGTTAAACCTCGGGTCGAGAGTATCTGGCGTACCCGTTCTGCCTGACGATTCCGAGAGATGTCCATTCTCGGCTATATAGCGAAGATCGCGTCCACAGAAGGAACAAATCGGGCAACTGGCCGCATTTCCGACCACTTGTAAGGTTTCTTTCGTGCGGGCGGGACGTTCGATATAGCTGAGAAGGTAACGTAGCTGGACATTGATTAACTCTCGGAGTAGGATGCCCGCCCATGGACGTAAGTAGAGTGAATGCACTCGCCGGCAAACGGCTTAAGACGTGGCGGGAGAAACTCCGCCTCTCCACGCGCGAGGTCCAAGCCATGAGTCGGCAGATCGCCACGGACAAGCACAACGAGGAGTTCTTTCTTTCGCACAACTGGGTGTCGGACATCGAAAACGGCCGGTTCCGTCCGGGTCAGTTTCGCATGTACGCGATCAGTGCAATTTACGGCCGCAACTATACGGAAGTGGCATCCTTGTTTGGGCTCCAGATCGGAGACCTGCGCCGCGACATGGCTTCGATTCACCGGCCCAAGACCCATTTGCTCGAAAGTCTGGGAGAACCAGAAACCGAAGCGGTGTCGCTGCCCGTCGAATTCAAGCCGGACTTTCGGTTCGAAAAGACGAATCTCTTGGCGAGAGCCGTGGAAAAGTGGGAGGCTGTGCCGCTGGGTCTCTTGCAGTATCTCGACCTGCGCACCTCGATGTATGGGTATATCGGGCTTGAGGACTTCACGCTCTATCCGCTGATTCGGCCCGGTTCTCTCGTAGAGATTGACTCGGCCCAGAGAAAGATCAGTCCCGCGCCCTGGAAAACCGATTTTGATCGACCGATCTACTTCACCGAGTTGCACGACGGGTATGTGTGTAGCTGGTGCGAGATCGCCCGCGGGCGGTTGATGGTGATCCCTCACTCCCATGCCCACCGCGAAGTGCGCATCTTCGATTACCCGGCTGAGGCGGAAATCGTCGGCCGGGTCACGGCAGTCGCCATGCGGATTGTCGGAGACAGGTCCCCGGAAGCAAAAGGAACGTCCCGCGAAAAATAGCCGTCGGCGAATCTCTTGCTCCGAGCTTCGATGAAAACAGAAACGGTTCGGTTAATTCACCAATGCAACGTTCGTGCGCTTACACCGAAGTGCCCAGCATTGCCAGGCACTGGGCAAGTAGAGACGCAACGAGCAGCGGAACGCGGATCATCACCGATCGATCCCATGACGCCTGCAGTGCTCGCGCGTTCTCGAGCGTTCGTCCGGTTTTTGCCGCTTCGGTTTGGAGCCGATTGATTGGCTTTGACAATCGATCGTATATAACGACGAACAGTATCAGCACGGAGATCGACAGGAAATAGAGACCGCGATGCCCACCCCGGCTGAACAGGCCCAGCAAAAGGTTCGACAAGATAGCCAAGACGCCCCAGATGGGCATTCGTGCGTCACCGAAAACGTGGACAAATCCCATAACCTCCGTTGCTGCAGATGGCGAAGCCAATCTGAGAGCCGGACGGCCCACCGTCAAAAAGAACATGTCGGTGCCGAAAACTACTGCCGTGCTCAGGATGCCGACGAGAGAAACCGGCCATATTAGATGGTTCATTGTTCCTCCGGCTTTCTCACCGTGGCCGCGCCGATCTGCTGGAATACTTCGAGCAGGTTGAGTTCGTCCCAGTGTTCGACGAACTTTCCTTCTTTAACCCGCCAGATGTCGATGCTGCGCAGCTGGATCGGTGCCTGATTAGGCGCGTAGCCCAGAAAGGGTTTGGTAAACGTTCCGTTGTAGGTGAAGCGTGCACTGACGCGATCGCCCTCTTCGATTACGTCGTCCATCACCACTTTGGTATCGGGGAAAGCAGTGAGGTAATGCTCGAAGAACGCTTTCACGCCCGCCGGTCCCGGCTGTACGTACGGGTTGTGGTTGTTGTAGTCAGCATGGATGAACTCATCGAACGCTTGCACCCGCTTTTCGTTTAACGCTTGTGCAAAGAGTCTCGGTAGATGCTTATAGCTCATAAAGTCCTCCATGACTCCGAGTGTGGGGTGTATACTGACAGTTGTCAATGTACTGACATATTTGTCAGTGTAGGAGAATAAATGGCGGTTTCAAAAAAAGAGGTTGGGGAATGTCCCGTCGACGCGATGATGCGCGTCATGGACGGCAGATGGAAGGGCACAATTCTGTGGCGTCTCGAGGAAGGACCGAAACGCACCAGTGAACTCAAGCGTTCGATTCCCGGGATCACCGAGCGCATGCTGATCCGGCATCTTCAGGAACTGGTTGCCGACGGCATCGTCACAAGAGACGATAAAAAAACGATCCCGCCCTGCGTCTACTATTCTCTTTCTTCGTACGGAAGGACGCTCGGTCCGGTCGTGCAAACGATGTGTAACTGGGGTCGGCGACACTTGAAGCGTATGGCGGCGAGGAGTTGACCAAGGCGCTTGTGCTGCCTTGCTCTAGCGCGTAGCTGATCGCCCCAATGAGCCCGCTTTTTCCGCGCGGCACTTCCGTATCGCCAAGGCGGAATCGAAAGAAAGAATCTCGGCCGTCCGAGAAAGACTTTCTGAAGACGATTCGCACACTTCCTCTGACAAAACGTCTACAGCATTGCATCCCATAGGGGCTTTCAGGTGCTCAGATGTGAGGTTTTTTCCCTTCATCAGAGTATGTCCGCGAAACAGAGCTTTTTCGCCAAGTGACATCACCGAAGGAGCGGTGAATGACTGAGGGTACGCGGTCCTGACACGTGCGGCAGATGACTCCGCGATATTCTCTTTCTAGTTCCGCGATCATGATGGATGGTCTGCGGAAATGCGTACGGGCGAAAAAGTCCCACCTACTTCTAGCTCTGAACATTTGGGAGCAATTCCGTCCGATACTTCGGCGCAAGGTCCATGGCCTTCGTCATGAAAGCTGTCTGTTGCTCGGCGCTTAGCTCGGGGGGAGCAGTAGTACGGGTAACTGCAATCGCCAATATCCAGAGATCACGCATTCGCTCCTACAGATGCAGCGCCTACCGATCGGAGCGCGGCCAGAGTGGAATTTGCGCGAACCGAAAGCTCGTTTCTGTGATCGGCGAGGTAGCGATGAATGTACGATATGACCACGGAGCCCTCGCCAACAGCTGACGCAACGCGCTTGACTGAGTTTGCGCGCGCATCACCGACCGCATAGATGCCCGGCATACTGGTCGCGTATGGGCTTTTATCAAAGCCATCTGTGCCTCCGGTAAGGATGAAGCCTTTCTTGTCGAGCCGGACCGTACCAAATAACCAACCGGTGTTCGGCTCAGCGCCGACCATCACGAAGACGGTGGAGATATTCCTTACTGTGCGCTCCCCTGTGTTCAAGTTGGCCCATGTCACTCTCTCAAGGGACGGATCTCCATCCAGTTCAACAATTTCAGATTTGGTGTGGACGGTTATATGGCTCGAGTTCTCGACGCGGGAAATCAGATACTGCGACATCGTTTCCGCGAAGGATGGGCCACGCACAAGGTGATGCACATGCTTTGCGATACCGGAGAGAAACAACGACGCCTGCCCAGCGGAGTTGCCACCGCCTACAATGATGACCTCATGGTCTCGACATAACTCCGACTCCATCGCGGTGGCGGCGTAATAAAGTCCGCGATTTTCGTATTTCAGGTAATTTTCGACACCGAGCTTGCGATACTGAGCACCAGACGCCACTACAACTGTGCGCGCACATATTTGGTGACCGCCCTGCAACGTTAGCTTGTGAATGCCATCTAGTTGCTCGACAGTTATGACTTCTCGCGAGATAGCGAAATGCACGCCGAATTTCAAAGCCTGTAGCTGTGCACGAGTTGCTAGTTGTTGCCCACTGATGCCAGCAGGAAATCCCAGATAATTTTCTATCTTTGAACTCGCACCTGCTTGTCCCCCAGGCGCCATCCCCTCGATAACTGTCGTGCAGAGTCCTTCGGAGGCTGCATAGACCGCAGCCGCGAGACCTGCAGGACCTGCTCCAACGACAGCCACATCGCAGGTCATTTCGGGATCCGGCAATTCGGTGATGCCCAACTCATCCGCCAGCTCCGGAATGGACGGGCGTCGCATGGTCCGCCCGTCAGAAAGTATGACTGCCGGCAGCGGTCCACAATCGTTTGCGGCGTCCTCTGCAGATACGTTTACGATTCTGTGCGGATAGTTGTTGCGTACGAAGAAACGCTGAAGAAGCATCATCTGATCGTCACCAGATCTGCCTTGCAGAATCACCCCGCCTGATGCTGCCTTGACAATCCCAATCCGACGCCAGATGCATGCTGCCACGATCACATTTGCGATGTCTCCCTCCGTGCGCATCAATCGTTCGAATCGTGTGCGTGATATGCGGAGCAACGTGCTCGGCGCGATAGTTCGCGCTTCAACGAGTGCGCCCTGAGAGTTAAGGAGGTTAAATTCCCCGGTGAAGTTATGCTTGCGATAGCGGGCAAAGACTTTGGCGTCATCCTCTGTTGAAGGAAGGTAGATCTCAACTTCGCCCTCAAGAACAACGAACATATCGATCTTGCGGTCGCCGTGGGTGTACAGTACTGCGCCTGCAGGAAACGATTCCTGGTTCCCATAGGCTTGAAGTCTCGCGACTATATCTTCGGTCAAATCTGGGAACGCCAGTTCCCAACGAAAGTCGGATCCGAGCGACTTAAGAAGTGTATCCGCTACTGTTTCAACGGCCTTACCGAATGCGATTTGATCGTTGTTATTTTCCATATCAGCACCCCATGCGCGACTCGCGTCCATGAAATTCTCTTCTGCCAGCACAGCCTAAGACACCAAAACTGAACTCCTTACGCGCTATCAGATGCTGTGCGTAGTGCTTATGGAACAGAAACTTTAAACTCTGGCAGAATTTGCGCCAAATTTGGCATTTTCCCGATTTCGCCCCAGTCCATAATGCGCCTGGATGAGCGGCTCATCCGCTAAATACGTGGAGATCCAAAAGGACGAAAAACGATGGGAAAGACGATTCTGATTACAGGCGCATCGAGTGGCTTCGGCCGTTTGACTGCAGAAACCCTTCAGAACTCTGGGCACAAGGTATTCGCAGGTTTTCGTTCCAATGACGGTCGAAAGAAGCAGGTCGCTGACGAGCTCAGAGAAAAAAACATACAGATTCTCAAGCTCGATGTCACCGATCAGGGTAGCGTCGACGGCGCCATCGCGCAGCTTCTCGAGAAATCGAACAACGAGCTCGATGTCGTGGTTAACAACGCAGGCATGGCGTCAGCGGGCATTTCGGAGGCGTTCACGCCCGAGCAAATACGCCAACTGTTTGAGGTGAATGTCTTCGGCGTCCAGCGTGTCCTTCGCGCGACGCTGCCTGTACTCCGAGCGAAGCGTCGAGGCCTCGTGATCAATGTGGGATCGATCCTTGGCCGGATAAGGCTGCCGTTCTTCGGGCTCTATGGAGCCTCGAAGTACGCAGTAGAGGCAATGAGTGATAGCTATCGCTATGAGTTGTCCCAGTTGGGAGTGGATGTCGTACTTGTCCAGCCAAGCGCTTATCCCACGAACATGTACGCTGCCGCGCAGCAGCCGGCTGACGAAGAGCTTCGAAAGACGTATGGAGACGTCGCTGAGGTTCCAGGCAAGATTCTCAACACTTTCGTCACCCTCTTTCAAGGCGAGAATGGGCCAAATCCACAAGAGGTCGCCACAGCCATTGACAAAATTGTGTCCACGCCTGCAGGTAACCGTCCGGATCGCGTCGTAGTGGGCTTGCCGTTTGGATCTGATGCCGTCAATAACGCGGTTGCCCCAATCCAACGCGGCGTGATCGAGAATCTGGGTCTCAGGGACCTGACGAAGCTGAAGATTTCTTAGGTGACGCCGAGTGAGGATTCCGGCTGACACCCCGTAGGTCGGCCACACTAGTGCTCTTAGACAACATTCAGATATCACAAAGGACAAAGGAGATCTGCGATGAATGCAACAAAGACCAGTCAATTGTTCAGTCCGGTAGAACTCGGCTTAACTCGTCTGAAGCATCGAGTCGTGATGGCTCCCCTCACGCGCTCACGATCGGTGCAACCAGATGGCGTCCCTGGCGATCTGATGCTGGAGTACTACACCCAACGCGCCTCCGATGGCGGACTCATCATTTCCGAGGCGGCACAACTTAGTCTCGCCACTCGCGGTTGGCATGGTGCGCCTGGTATGTACTCCGACGCCCAAGTCGACGGATGGAAGAAGATTGTCGATGCCGTTCATACGAAGGGCGGTCATATCTTCGCGCAACTGTGGCACCCCGGACGTTTCTCGCACGTGTCTCTAACGGGAGGAGAAGCACCTGTTTCAGCTTCAGTGGACCCCGAATACTGGCAAAACCCATCACGACTCATTTCTACGCCTAGTGGTTGGATACAGCCCTCCCCCCATCGCGCTCTTGAGAAATCGGAGATTCCCGGCGTGGTGGAAGACTATGGCAAGGCAGTCGAACGTGCGAAATCAGCCGGCTTCGATGGGGTCGAGGTTCATGCGGGGAACGGCTATCTCATTGACCAGTTTCTTCAGGACGGCAGCAATAAACGAACGGATGAATATGGTGGTTCGATCGAAAACCGAGCCCGTCTCCTGTTTGAGGTTGTCGAAGCAATGGTTTCCGCGTGGACCCATGACCGCGTGGGCGTGCGCATCACTCCAAGTGGCACGTTCAACGCGATGTCCGATTCCGACCCAGAAGCATTGCATGCGCATGTCGCTGAAGGACTAAATCGATTTGGCCTTGCTTATCTGCATATCATCGAGCCACGCATGAGCGGCTCTCTCGTGATTAAGGATGACCAGCCCCCGGTGGCTACCGAGCGGGCACGAAAGATCTTTAGAGGGAAAATCGTCGCCAACGGTGGCTTTGAACCGGAGAGCGCAGCAGCAGCCATCGACCAGAGAGATGCCGACGCAATATCGTTTGGTCGTTACTTCATTTCGAATCCTGATCTTCCAAGGCGCATGCGGGAAGAACTTCCACTCGCTTCTTATGATCGCGACACCTTCTACACTTTCGAGGCGAAGGGTTACACGGATTATCCCTCTTACAACGGCGGTCAAAGCCTGATTCCTAGTCGCGAAGACTCGCTAGCGGTTAGATGACATCGGTCGACTCTGCGACACCAAAGCGTTCTCGATATTCTTTCGGAGTTACCGACATCTGCTGAATAAAGGCCCTGCGCAAAGCCTGCTCGTCACGAAAACCGGTGAGCGCGGCAATCCGTTTAAGGGGCATATGATCGGCTTCCAGGTGTTGCCGCGCCGCCTCTACCCTTAGGGATTGGACCCACTTGGCTGGTGTGGTGCCAAACTGTGATTGAAATTGGCGCGCGAAGGTACGCGGGCTCATGGCTACGACTCTTGCCAGCGTGCTCACATCCAGTTTGCGAGTAAGACTCGATCTTGCCCACGCGGGGAGATCCCGCATGCGCTTGTCGTCTACCTCCTCTTGTTGAGCGAGGAGCGCGCTATATTGCGCTTGGCTGCCAGGACGTCTCAGGAAGAGCACTAGCTCCCGCGCGACTGTGGCTGCCACCGAGTGACCAAGATCCTCTTCGACCAGCGCGAGAGCCAGATCGATGCCGGCGCTAACTCCCGCGGTGGTGTAGAACTTCCCGTCTTTGATGAAAATCGGGTCTCGCTCCACCCTTAGATGTCTGAAGCGGCTGGCGAACAGATCAGCATACCGCCAGTGCGTGGCTACGCGTCTGCCATCGAGCAAGCCGGAAGCAGCGAGGATAAACGCTCCGGTGCAAACAGATGCAATGCGGCGGATACGAGAAACATGCTTTCGAAGCCATTCCAGGAGCTCAGGCGACTGATATCCAATCGAGCCGAGCCCTCCCACCACGATTAACGTGTCGATCGGACCTGCGTACTCGGAAAATCTCGAGGTATCGCCAATCGAGAGCCCTCCCATGCTTTTGACGCTATCTCCCGAAGCGGTCGATAGGATTCGAAACGAATAATAAGGTTTGTCCTTGAGCGTCGGATACGCAAAAACAGCAGCAGGACCCGTCAGATCAAGCAGTTCAAAAGGAGACGCGGCTAGAAAAGCGATGATCGGAGAGCGCGGAGGCATATCGTAATTTGAGTATGGCAGATTTTGCGCTAAATATGGCAGTTCTGCCAAATCGATTAGCCCGAAACTGGGGCTGGAGGGACTCCTTACGTGTTTACCGTCAGTCGCACCACAGCAAATAAGTCACCATCGGCGAAACGCAGTGTATCGACACCTTCTGGGCGCATCAGCTACTCCGACCAAGGATCTGGTCCGGTTGCAGTGTTCGTGCACGGCGTATTGCTAAACGGATATCTTTGGCGTCACCAACAGAGGGGACTGTCTGATCTTCGACGCACGATCGCGGTCGACCTACTTGCGCACGGCGACACGGAAATCGCGCCGGACCAGAACGTATCGGTCACCGCGAATGCCAAGATGCTTAGCGAATTTCTCGATGCGTTGAACATCGATAAGGTGGATCTTGTCGGAAACGATAGTGGCGGTGGTATCTCCCAGATATTCGCGGCTCTCTACCCGGAACGCGTTCGAAGTCTCACGCTCACTAACTGCGACACGCACGACAACTGGCCGCCCGAGGCATTCAAGCCCTTTGTTGCGATGGTGAAAGCCGGAGGTTTGCGCGGCACGCTCGAAGCGATGCTCTCGGACAAGTCGATATACCGTTCTCCAGGTGCGTTGGGTCCGGCGTATGAGCACCCAGAAAACGTGACGGATGAAACGATCGACAACTACCTCCGTCCCTTCCTTGCTTCGAACGAGCGTACGCGTGATCTGGAGCGCTTTGTCGAGGCTTTCGACAACAAGCATACCGTTGCGATTGAACCCAAGTTAAAGACGTTCGAGGCTCCCACTCTCATCGTCTGGGGAACCGATGACATCTACTTCGATGTCAAATGGTCTCGCTGGTTGGCCGATGCGATTCCGGGAACACAACGTCGCGTGGAGTTTAAAGGCGCAAGAATCTTTTTTCCCGAAGAGCGCCCGGAAGAATTCAACCGTGAACTCCGCGGGTTTTGGAAACAGGCTGAATAATAACAAGGCCGCACTGCCGTTCCTCTTCTGGCAGAACGGAAGCGATGGCAACCTGTCTTCTGGTTCACAGTTCAAATTCCTCACAAACCACTTAGGAGAAGAGATGACGACTCAACTACAAAAGGCCAAGCGCTTTCACAAGCTGCATGTTCCGGGCGAACCGCTCGTGCTCTTTAACATCTGGGACCCGGGAAGTGCCAAGGCCGTGGCGGAGACAGGCGCTAAAGCTCTCGCTACCAGCAGTTGGGCAGTTTCCGAGGCGAGTGGTTATTCGGACGGTGAACACACGCCGCTCACCTTCGCGATCGATAATCTTCGCCGGATCACCGAAGCGACGGAGTTGCCGGTGACGGTGGACGTGGAGAGCGGTTATGGAGACACGCCCAGGAAAGTGGGTGAAACGATCGCTCTGGCTATCAAGGCTGGTGCTATCGGTTGCAACCTGGAAGACAGCTTTCCGGAGAACGGTTCCCTCCGGGAAACAAAGCACCAGGTTCATCGGATACGGCACGCTCGCCAAAAGGCTGATGAGACAAACGTTTCTTTCTTTATAAACGCGAGAACCGACGTCTTCATCCAGGTATCGCAGGACGAACACAACGTATCTCTCGTTGCAAAGGCGCTTGAGCGAGCCGAAGCCTATGCAGGGGCGGGTGCGGATGGCCTGTTCGTCCCTGGGTTGGCCGACCTAGCTTTGATCGCAGAGCTAACGAAGGCGTCGCCCTTGCCGGTCAATATCATGGTCAGCCAAGGCGCAAACATAAGTGCACTCGCAAAGCGAGGCGTCGCCCGAGTGAGCTTCGGAGCTGACCCCTACGTCATAACGATCAGCGCTCTTCAAGAGGCAGCGCGCAAAGCGATCCCGAAATAGACGACCAATCCGTGATGCCCCCGTTTGGTGTTTGCCGTTGACGGACAGATGGGCAAGAAATCCAAATCGAAACAAAGGGCTCTCGCGAAGAGCTTTGTCTTGGATCAACTCTCAGTTGAGCGATCTAAACGGAGGCTATTACTAGATGCTCTACGGCCGAACGAGGAGCGTGATATTGCGTTTCGGCGCATGATCTTTTCCATTCCGCCCGGCAGAGTAAGTACCTATGGACGAGTTGCCACGGCAGCCGGCTATCCACGGTACCATCGTGCCGTCGCGCGCTTGTTACGCACCGATCCTGTAGATCAATTGCCGTGGCATCGCGTCGTAGGTGCCGGCGGCGAGATAAGACTGCGCGGCGCCGCTGCACACGAGCAACGAGCGCGCTTGAAGTTGGAGGGAGTTCGCTTTAACCGGAAGAGGGTAGACATGGAACATTTCGAACATTCCATTAAGCCATGGGAGATCTACAAGTAACTGGATCGCAGCAAGCATGCCCCGGTACAAGATGAAGATTCATGGAACGCTGGCGTGCAAACGCCACGACTCTTAATTACCAGATATATCCACAGGGAACAAAAAAGAACCAACGATCAAGGCAGAACCGGTTCCTCAAAAAAGAGTGCGAACTCCAGTCCGGTTCGATCGAGAGGGCTGCATGAAACTGCTTCGCATTGATTCGAGCGCGCGGGCCAGCTCTGTGACTCGGCAACTGACGTCGCGCTTTCTGGACGCCTGGAAAGCCAAGCACCCGCACGGCGGGGTCATCGAACGAGATCTCTCGGCGATCTCTCTTCCGCACATCACCGATGACTGGCTGGCCGCAGGCGTGCCGGCTTTCGAACAAAGCGCCGGGCTGAAAAAGTATCTGGCGATATCGGACGCGCTGATCGAGGACCCTCGGGCGGCAGACACGATCGTGATCGGCTCGCCGATGAATAACATCACGGTTTCCTGGCCGCTGAAAGCGTGGCTCGACCAGATCGTGCGCATCGGCACGACGTTTGGGTATGACAAGAACAGTCCCCAGGGCCTAGTGAAGGGAAAAAGGGTGGTGGTCGTTACCTCTCGTGGCGGCACCTATTCCGCCGGCTCTCCGCTGGCCTCGTTCGATTTTCAAGAGCCCTATCTGCGCCGCATTCTTGCTTTTATCGGGCTAACGGATGTCGTCTTCATCCACGCGGAGAACCAATTGCGCGAACAAGCCAACTCCTCGCTGAAGGGGGCAATCGAGGAAATCGAGCGCGCCATCGCCGGGGAAGTGACGCCGCGTAATGCACCTTAGTGCGCAGTTTCGCAGTTGAAACGCGCATCCACGATAACCAGCTAAGTACCGAGCGAAGTCCGCTCCGAGGACTAAGCCAAGATCGAAGCGAGAATCCGGATGGCTCGAGGTGACGCACCACCCTATACTTGCTGGAAGACTGCGTTGTTTTTATCGCGTTCATTTCCCTTCTTCTTTTTTGTATTCTCAAATTTTCTTAATACTCTTTCCGCAAAAGAATCGTGGTTGTTGAGAACTGTCGGTCGGTGATAACCCAAAGCTCGTCGTTCGCGTTCGTGTGGTAGGCGGAGAACAGCGGATTGCCGCGCTCCAAGCTGAACTGGCTTTCCTGGCAGTCTCGCTCGCACAGGTCTCCCCAATCGCTCGCATGGCGCGCGAGAAACTCGGGCGGACCTTGCCCAGCCTTGCGCACGGCCGCGAGCGCACCGGGCGTCGAGACGATTTGTCCCAAAGGGAAAAGCGGTTGTTTTGCGGTTTGTTCCATGGGTTCAAAGCCCCTTTCGGAAGGGTTTGTGATTTTTGCTTTGAGGCACCGCGAAGCGGTGCATTCGAAGCGAATGCCCTTCCTGGCGGTCCCTGGCGCCTAGCCGTCCGCGCTGTCAAGAGCGCGGTTTGTGCGTTCATTGGAGCGCAGCGGAAACTCTTGACAGAAGAAGCGGACGGTCTAGGCGCAGCCTTTCGGCAGGAAGGGCAAAACGGGGGAAACCCGGAGAGGAGCAGAGAAGCCGGGGTAGTCGCTTGAGACAACACACAGTATTCAGGCGAAATAGCGAAATCTTCCCACCCCAACAGAACATTAAATTTGCGTACCGGGACTATCGCACCTGCTCTCTCGTGTGCTATTGAAGATTACCGGCGCAAACGCTTTCGCTCACCGCTGCCGGCCCAGAACCAAACATTTCTTCGATTCGCACGCGTGTAGGTGGCTATGTCGCGAGAGGGTGGAGAACAAGACAAAGCGCTCGCCTGGGGACATCTCCAGGAATTAAGCGATGACGCACTGGTCGGCCAGGTGCTGTCCGGGAACCACGATGCCTTTGCAGTGATCGTCGACCGCTATCAGCGCCTCGTGTTCAGCGTGGCCGTGCGCATCGTGAAGGATGAAGGCGAAGCCGAGGACGTCGTCCAAATCGTCTTTCTCGATATTTTTCGCAAGGCGGCACAATTCGACCCGGCGCGCGGAACACTAAAGGTGTGGATCTTGCAGTGCGCCTACAATCGTAGCCTCAACCGCCGGGAACACCTGGACAGCCAGCAACTGTATTCCAACGTCGAACTGAGCGAGGGCGTCGCGCAGGACGGGGTGAAGCAACTCAGCAATCGCAGGAGTCTGGAGCCGGGCGAAGCGAGCCGGCTGGTCGATCAAGCCTTCGGAAGTCTCAACGCCAAGCAAAGGGAAGCCATCGAAGTGATTTACTTCGAAGGCCTCACCTTTCCCGAAGCGGCCGTAAGGACCGGCGAAACGCTCGCAGCCACGCGGCATCACTATTACCGTGGGCTATCGAAGATTCGCGAGTTCCTGGAATCCGAACGGCCTCCGGGCGAGCCGGAATCTGAGCCAACGGGGGGAGAAAAACCGAAGTTTCGATGGGAGGTGGCCAATGTCAAGACACGAACAATTTGAAGAGCTGTGCGCCCAGGCCGCCGTAGGTGAACTGTCGGGTGAAGAACTGCAAGAACTGAATATGCATTTGAAAGATTGTCCCGCGTGCCGCACGGTTTTCGAAGACATGCGCCAGCTTCATTCGGAGTGGCTCCCCGAGCGTTCGGAATCTGAGATTGAGCGCACACCGGCTTCCGAATTGGGCCTTCGCCGCCTTATTCTCGAACGAGTCGGGAAAGAAGGAGCGCAATTTTCTCGCGCGGCTCAATCGCTGGCGGCTCCTGTCGTCGTGCCCGCTTCCCGAGTATCTCGCTTTCTTCGTCCGGCATTATCCATCGCGGCAGCACTCGTCGTCGCCGTCGGCGGTCTCGGACTCATTTTGCGCAGCATGCAGCGTCACAATGGGACGGGGCAGAAACCCGTCGCAACCGTCGAAGCTCCCAGTGTTCCAGTGCCGGTCACAGCTCCGGTTCGTGTCGATACCGAGAATCGTGACAACCGCGCAACTCAACTCGAAGCGAGCCTTGCGAAATCGGAAGTGGAAATTGGGTCTCTCGAACTTCGCCTGAATCGTGCGGAAGAACGAGCAAAGGAACTCGAAGAATCGAACTCTGCGGCGAATCTCGAAGTAACGACTCTCAATCAGCAACTCGCATCGGTTCGCGCGACCCAGTCGCAAACGCAAGAAGAGCTAACGCGACTGAGGTCCTCGCAGTCCGAGAGAGAGGCAGAATTCACACTGGTGCGGGATGAGAATCAGCAACTCCGCGAAAAACTGAACACGCAAACGGGGAACGTGGACCACGAGCGGGAACTCATGGCCGACGGGCGCGAGATCCGCGATCTGATTGCCGCCCGAAATCTACACATCATCGATGTGTATGACACCAGTGGCAAAGGCCAGACGCAGAAATCCTTTGGCCGCGTGTTCTACACGGAAGGCAAATCACTGGTCTTTTACGCCTACGACCTGCCCTCGCACCGTCCCGAAACGAAGTACGCCTTCTACGCCTGGGGCAAAAGAGATGGCAGCGGCGAAGGAAAAGCACGGAACCTCGGGATCTTCTACAACGACGACCAAACCCAGAAACGGTGGGTACTCAAAATCACCGACCCACAGACTCTATCCGAAATTGATTCCGTGTTCGTAACTTTGGAAAAGACAGAGGGCTTCGGCAACACTCCTACCGGAAAAAAGCTTCTGAGCGCGTATTTGGGAAGCCCCGCCAACCATCCCTAGAGTCGTACAACCGGCGAATCGGCGACGCGCGGACTCTCTTTTCGTGCGAGCATCTCGTCACGGCGCACGTGAGTCACGAGTGTCGTGGCTCACGATCATTCTTTCGTTTATGGGTTGTAACCGAAATTTAAACATGACGCGCTGGGAACAAGTTCGCTCTCGGCTTGAATACTGTGGGCAAGGAGGGTGATAAATGCCCAAAGAGCGGACCACAGCGGTGATGAGTTGCGAGCGAGTCATGAGGAGACTCTTGTTCCTGCTGGTCTGCATTATATTTCTCGTCTGCAGTAGCCCGACCATCTTGCGCGCACAGACGGGCACCTCGACTCTCTCGGGCACGATCATGGATCCTTCGGGCAAGGTTGTTCCCGATGCTGAGGTCAGCATCACGAATGTAGACACCGCGACTGTCAGAGAGACGAAGACGAACGGAGATGGGATTTACGTCTTGCCCGCGCTCCAGCCCGGACACTACCGGGTCATTGTCTCCAAAACAGGTTTCAAGCAAGTCGCGCTTACTGACGTGACATTAAACACGCAAGACAGCATCAGCCGAAATTTCAATTTGGAGATAGGCGCGATTTCAGAAACCGTAAGTGTTTCTGCTAACAATGATTCGATGCAGACCGACAATCCCGCAGTGAGCATGACCGTAACACGCGAATTTGTTGAGAATGTCCCGCTGAACGGCAGAAGCTTTCAAGATCTGATCCAGCTTGCTCCCGGAACGGTCAGTGCCGGCACCTACTACAGTATCGATGGCCAGCGAATCGACGCAAACAATTTTACTGTGGATGGAGTCTCCGCAAACCTCGGTGGAGTACTCAATGCCACTGGTGGCGATGGCGGTATAAGCGGTAGCACGCCGTCGCAGACCGCTCTGGGAACAACGCAAAGCTTGGTATCGATCGACGCGCTGCAGGAGTTCACGGTTTTGACCTCTGGCTATACGGCAGAATATGGCCGTAATCCGGGCGGCCAAGTCGCCTTCACTACACGTTCCGGGACAAATGACATTCACGGAACGCTCTTCGAGTACCTGCGCAACACGGCCTTCGACGCCAACAGTTATGCGAACGACTACAATGGATTTCCAAAGGCGGCCGAACATCAGAACGATTTTGGAGGTACGTTTGGAGGCCCCCTCGTTATCCCAAAGCTCTACGATGGCAAAGACAAGACGTTCTTCTTTGTCTCTTACGAAGGGCTACGGCTTCTCATACCGACGTTTGAAAGTGAGTACGTCCCCACGCAAGCCTTCCGCGACTGGGCTTCACCCGGCGTGCAGCCCTATCTAAATTCGCTACCGCTGCCGAGCCCAAAGTCGACGGGCAACCAAGACGGTTGCACGATTCCTGACCCTTCGACGGGCCAGCCAACCGCGTGCGACGCTCAATTTAATTATAGTTACTCTCAGCCCAGTAATCTAAACAACATCAGTGTTCGTCTTGATCAAAATTTTCGTGAGCGGTTTCACGTCTTTCTCCGTTACGCGGACACGCCAAGCTTCGCCAAGAGCGGAGCGGAAACAATCAACGCGAACCAAATAAATACCCACACATGGACAGCCGGATTCACAGCAAACATTAGCAGCACACTGTTAAATGAACTGCGATTCAACTATAGCCGCGATGCAGAAGGCAGTTTCACAACTCAACGGGCCATCGGTGGATCAACCCCATTGGCACGTGATCTTCTTATCCCAACCGCATACGACGGACCATACGCAGGTGGGGAATTCATCGCCTATGTTCCCGGTTCCGCGCTTTTCGCTGGGGTCCTGATCTCCGGGGGCGGTTCCGTACAGCATCAATATCAGCTCCTTGACAGTCTTACCTGGACAAGAGGAAATCATAGCCTGAAGTTCGGAGGTGACTGGCGTCGACTTACACCAACGATTGCGCCTAACACATATTTCTCGATTCCAGTTGTCGCTGGACTCGGTGCCATTCAACAGGGGTATGCTAGTGTACAGGTCCAAGCCAATGCGCCGGGCGCTCCCGTCTTTCACAACTTCTCGCTCTATGTAGAAGATCACTGGAAGATCAGCCCGAGACTAAGCGTGGATTATGGGTTGCGTTGGGAATTCAACCCGCCTCCAGGCCCATCAAATGGGCACTACCCCGCTACTCTAACTTCGTCCAATCTGGCCACAGCAGCGCTCGCTCCGGTCGGTACCGATCCCTACCAGACGAGTTATGATCACTTTGCGCCACGTTTTGGCTTCGCGTGGAACGCGATCCCGTCGACAAATCACGCTCTCACGGTGCGTGGCGGCTTCGGTATCTTTTTTGACACGGGTCAGCAGACGATTGGAGCCGCGTACTATGGGGCTTATCCTTTTGGCGCGCAAGGGCCGACTTTGCCGAATGTGCCTTTCCCTCTATCGAATGTCGTCCTTGCACCGCCTTCACTGGAGGTGCCTCTCGTTCCTCCCTTCCCCTTCCTGACGGGGCTCACAAGTCCCTCCTTGACGTTACCTTACACGGAGCAGTGGAACCTCTCGATTGATGAGGCTCTCAACTCCAGGAACACGTTGACTGCGTCCTACGTAGGGAATGAAGGCAAGAAGCTGCTTTTCAGCGAGACGTACGAAAGTGTGCCCGGGAATTCGGTTTTCGATAACGGGCTTGCAATTACTTATAACGGTTCACATTCGAACTACAACGCGCTTCAGGTTCAGGATCGGGGAAGAATTGCGATTGGGTTGGATCTTGTAGCTTCCTTCACCTGGGCCCACGCTCTCGACAACGTTTCCAGCAACTATGGAAACGGTATTTCGCCAGTCTATGGCAATTCGGATAACGACCTGCGTCGTGTACTCAATCTGGCTCTTAACTATCAGAGCCCCACAGCGGGTTCGAGACCATGGGAGCGAGCATTGACCCGTGGTTGGGTCATCGCCAACCGCTTTTCGGCCCAGAGCGGGTACCCCCTTCAAATCTACCAAGATCAATCCGTGCCGTTGCCTAACGGAACTTCTCAGAGTTATTTCCCCGACCTGGTCCCTGGCGTTTCGATCTATCTACACGGCAGCGCCGCAGATGTGGGCGGACAGCCAGTTCCTGGAAATTGGCGTCTGAATTCGGCTGCATTTGCTCTGGTACCGACCGATCCAACTACCGGCCTTCCCGTTCGGCAGGGCACCCTCGGCCGTAACTACGTGCGAGGTCCCGGCTTCTATACTCTGAACACTGCGGTACAACGTAGTTTCCCTATTTATGAACGACTGCACCTGATCTTCCGGGTGGAAGCGTTCAATATCTTGAACCATCCAAATCTAGATTACCCTGATACGAATCTCCCGGACTCCACCTTTGGACAGCTTGGACCATACGGATTGAGGAGGATTGGTGTGAATAACCAGCTCTATGCTATGGGTGCAGCGCGATCCTTGCAGCTCAGTCTCAAACTACAGTTCTGAGAATCGAGATTGGAGCTAGTGACTAGTGGCGAGGGATGACTGGCCGCTCACCCAAGTCTCGACGTCCTGCTGTCGAATAAGAGCATAAATACTATTAACAAACCTCTCGGTCACTTCGTGCTACTCACAACGTCTGACAATTCGCAGGCGAGAAAACACACTCATTTTTTTGCTGCCTGACAACGATCCCATCGAAGGAGTACTCACGGATGCCGTCAAGAATCAGTTTCTCTAGGGCAGAGAGCCGTTTGATGAGCTTGGGAGTTATTGTCCTTACACTGTGCTCGGTGCCTCGAGCGGGCGCACAATGTTCGGGTCACCCTGACCTGTCCACCTACGAGCGCGTTCAATTCATCGCCGGCTACTATGGTGAGCGAGCAGAAGTCTACGCGCAATTCTTGTCCTCGAAGGGATGCGAGCGGGAGATGTTGGATGCGCTACGCGGGTTTGGCGGCAGCATCCGCTTTGCGGACGAAAAGATGGGATACGCGCTCGTTTTGCTACCCAAGGAAAAACTCTTGCAAGCGCTGGACCTGCCGGGGATCGCTTTTGCGTTTCCGTCGACGGATGGCCGCAACTACGCCGACAAGTCAGACAAGGAATCCTCCACCCGTAAGAGCGAACTCGGTCCCGTACCGGCTGTCTTAATCCCCACCCCGCGCGTCGCCAAAGAATTGTCCCCGAATGGTCCGTACTTTGCCGCCCATGAGATTGGCCTCGATACTCTGTGGCAACTGCACCCTGAAGCGGACGGTCGTGGCGTAGGTGCCGTCGTACTCGATGAAGGGTTGGATTTGCTGCATCCGGCGATGCAGCAGGCCAGGGATGCCAATGGCAAGCCGGCTCCGAAGATTGCCGACCAGGTGTCGTACGGTACTCCGGAAGAAGACAAACACTGGGTGCAGCTTGGCGATCCGTTTGAGACCCAGAACGGCGCATTTCAAGCTGCGGGCCACACATGGACAGTAGCGAGCGATGGCGTGTATCGCTTCGGCATCTATCGGGAGGACCTTGTGCTTGGTCCACAAGAGAACTCTCACACGAAAAAGCTGTCACTCGCTGTAGGTGTTCTCCTGGATGAAAAGAATAACCGCGTCTGGGTGGACACGAATGGCGACGGCAGCTTCAAAGATCAGCGGGCGCTGAGCGATTACGCTGTGGCTCACGAAATGGATTGGTTCGGGATGAAGGAAGGCGATGACGATAACCGCATTCCTTTCGGAGTGAAGATTGATTCCTCGCGTCACGCGGTTTTCATCACCGTCGCGGATGGCGGGCATGGAGCAGGCATTGCCGGATCTCTCGCAGCGAACCGGCTGACCGGAGGACTCTACGATGGTGCTGCGCCGAGCGCGCAACTGATTGATGCGCGCGATAGCCGCTTAATGCAGTTGCCTGCGATTCTTCAGCTCGCCGCAAGGACGGACGTGGGCGTCCTCAGCCGCTCAGGCGGTTTCGCACGCGCTGGATTTGATGGAAACAGGGAAGGAATCGAAGACTTTCAACGTCACGTGGCCGAACGCATGGTTGCGGTCTACGACAAGCCGATGGTTTGCGTGTGCGCCGCGGATGGCCTGATCAGCGTGGATGATTATGTCAGCGGAGAAATGCTGCGACGAAATCGCCAGACTTCTCCGCCTTACGAGGAGGCCGTTCATGGGTTCTACGATGCGAGTCGGACGTGGGGATTGGTCAACAGTGTCTTTGCGCCGTCCGGGCAACTGAACACGGAGTCGCGCTACATGCCCTTCAGCATTGTGTTTGCGGATGGCAAGCGCCACTCCTTCGCGGATGACCGCCTGGATTCGCCCGCACCCGCAGGATACTGGATTGGAGCGAACGAATCTCCCACGGTTCCTGTAGTAAGTGGCGTCCTGGCGGACTTGATCAGCGAAGCCCGGCGTGAGCACGTGCGCTACAGCACACCGCGCCTGAACCAAGCCATCTTCGCGAGCGCGCGAATCATTCCCGGGATTCCGATTTACGAGCAAAGTTATGGTTTGATTCAAGCGGATGCGGCATGGAACCAGCTCGCGAAAATGGCCAAGGCCGATGATTCCGCGAACGCCGTGCTGACTTCGTTTACAGTCTCGCAGATGCGGAACGGCCAGCAGAAAGCGATTGACGGCTACTATCACGAAGTCACAGCACCGCACGGCACCTTGAACGCTGAAATCTGGGTAACGCGTCGCGGAGGTTATTCTGGCGCGCGGCCTTACTCCTTTGCGCTTCGCGGCGATGATGGCACATACACATTGCTCACAACGAAGGCGCCATTGGCCCAAGACAAACCCGCGAGGATTCGCTTCCAAGCACAAGTTACATCTGGCTTCCACGTCGCGTTCGTCGAGCTGATCGACAAAAACACGGGAGCCGTGATGCAACTCGTCCCCCTTTCCCTAAAAGCTCCCGATGTTCCGAAGATTCTCGGCACCGGAATAGAACAGTACCAAGCGACGTTGGCTCCGCGGCGCGCCGACACGCGCCTGATCTATCTGGAGGACGATGTGCAAGCGGCGCGTTTCGAAATGCGCATTCCGTATGAACGGGATGATGCGTCGGGTTATATGCCGGGACTTCGCGGCCGAAGTCCCGGAGGCAAGCCCGCCACAGGAGAACCGGTCGATGCCGCGCATCACATCGGTCCCATGGAATCCTTTGAGTCGCTGGTTGCGAATGAGAAGGGCAGCTTCGAAGAAGTGGGGTGGGAGAACCGCGCGTTCCACGCGGAGTATGAAACGCCTTACGATCCGCCTGCACCGACTGTGCCGATCACGCCCACCGTCACCGTAGCGAAGTATGCGGTGGCGCTGGCGAAGAGTGTGAATCTCACGCTCACGAACAAACTGGCCGCTATCGAAGGCAAAGTTGAGCTATACGACGCAGCGCTTAAAACCGCGGCGGTCACAGGGACTGGCTTGCACGCAAGCGGTGACCTGGAGCGCACCCTCCCCGCCGATCTCGAGCAGTGGCGCGTGCGTGTCACGACAGATTCGATTCTCAGGACGGCAGCCGACATTTACCTGCTGAACTGCTCCGACGATAAACGCGGTTGCAGTGTGGCGGCACAGCAGGAGATATCTGCCTCCGCGAATACATTAACGGTCGATAAACCGCAGGCAGGCACGTGGCGAGTTGTAATTCGAAGCCGCGACCAGGTCTCGCATCCGGCGACGTATTCGGTCCGTGAGGCTCTGCTTGTTCCAAACCGAACAGCCATTGAGCAAACCGACACCAAGCATTCGAGCGGTGCAACCTGGACCGTGACTCTGCCGAAGACGCAGAGTGACGCACAGTACGCAGCCTTCCGAATCGCGGGGACGTCAGGCAAGGAACACGAAAAGACTGGCCTGCTCATCGCGATGACTCCGCTGGAGAATGACGCACCGTGACCAGAATCGTAAGCGGTCGATTGGTCCGCAGCCGAGAAGCGTCAGAATATCGAGGAAGCCGACCCTCTCGATCTCCATGTCTCCTTTCCTTTGTTGTCTGCGTCCTTCTCACATTCATTGCCTTGAATGTGCGTGCGGAGACGACAGTCACACATGAACCGGATGGTGTTTTGATTCGCTCGGAAGCGGACGTACTCCGGCTGGTTGTCTGCAGACCGGACGTCATCCATGTGGTGGCGAGGCCGCTGGGAAACGAACTTGCGCTCACCCAGGCTCCATGGATCGCGAAGCCTTGCGCGTCGAGCGAGTTCTCGGTGAAGCAGGACGAACATGAGGTACTGCTCGAAACACCGCAGCTCGCCATTCATATCTCGCTCACGAACGGCCGTCTCTTGATCACAGATAACAAGGGCAGCGCACTCGTGCACGAGTTCGATCGCGATCCCCGGAAGTATGAACGAGGGACGAACGATAATTTCTACCACGTCACCGACAACTTTCGCCCTCGGGAAGACGAGGCCATGTACGGATTGGGACAACATCAGAGCGGCCTCTTTAACTATCGCGGATCGGTGGTGACGTTGGCTCAGAAGAACACGGACATTGCCGTGCCTTTCTTTGTCTCCACAGCGGGATACGGGATTCTTTGGAATAGCGCATCGGTCAGCGTCTTTGACAATCGGTTTCCGAACGAGCTCAAGTTGACCGCTGAGGCAGCAACCTCGATTGACTACTATTTCCTTTACGGTCCAGAACCTGACGAGATCATTCACCGCTATCGTGATCTGACCGGACACGCGCCGCTCTACCCACGCTGGGCCTATGGACTATTTCAATCGAAAGACCGCTACAAATCGCAGGCGGAATTCCTGGCGATAGCCGCGAAGTACCGAGAGCTGCATATTCCTGCCGACGCCATTGTGCAGGACTACGTCTGGTGGACGAAGCAAGGATCGAGCCAGTTCAATGCAAACTACCCCGACCCGGCCGCCATGATGGACGAGCTTCATCGGCTGCATTTCCACGCGATGATTTCCATCTGGCCAAACTTCGAGGAAGGCGCCGGGATCCTCACCGAGATGCAGCAGAAAAACATGCTCGTTCCGGGACTTAACCTTTACGACCCGACGAATCCAGCGGCGCGCGATCTCTACTGGAACCTGCTGCCCTCGACACTCCTCGCGAAGGGCTTTGATGCGTTTTGGCTGGACGCTTCCGAACCGGAAGACGATGACGGCAACAGCGACGCGGTTCTTCACGACAAGCGGCTGGTTGCGGGCGACGGAGCCCTGTTCACCAATGCTTACCCTTTATTTCATTCCGAATCGATTTATCAGCACTGGCGCCAAACGCTTTCCTCAAAACGCGCCTTCCTGCTGACGCGCTCTGCGTTTATCGGACAGCAACGAAATGGCGCCGCGAGTTGGTCGGGTGACGTCGAAAGCAACTTCTGGTCGTTTTCGCACCAGATTCCCGCTGGCCTCAATTTCATGCTTTCTGGCATACCCAATTGGACGACCGATATAGGAGGGTACGGCTACCCAATCGCCAAGGACACGCGTGATCCGTCATATCAGGAAGTCTTCACCAGGTGGTTTCAATACGGCACATTTTGCCCTCTGTTTCGAATCCACGGTCGTCGCAGGAACCAAGAGAACGAAATCTGGTCCTTCGGTCCGGTCGCTCCCATCCTTATTCACTACGACAAACTACGCTATCGCTTGCTGCCCTATATCTACTCGGAAGCATGGCAAGTCACGGCGAACGACAGCACGATGATGCGGCCGCTCGTCATGGACTGGAGAACGGATACAGGGGTTTGGAATATCGGCGACGAGTTTATGTTTGGTCCGGCGATCCTCGTGAGTCCCGTGACCGAAGCAGGAGCGACAGCTCGCTCTGTCTATCTGCCTGCCGCTTCCGCATGGTACGACTTCTGGACGGGAGAGAGTGTCGTGGGAGGACAGCACATCATTGCGCCAGCCCCACTCGAACGAATCCCACTCTTCGTGCGCGGCGGCTCCATTCTTCCTCTTGGACCGGAGATTGAATTCACGGAACAACGCTCCGCTGATCCGATTGAGCTGCGCGTGTACCCAGGCGCCGACGGGGCATTTGATCTGTATGAGGATGAGGGCGACGACTACGGCTACGAAAACGGCTTACGTGCCATCATTCCGATCCGATGGAATGAGGAATCTCGGACGCTGAGCTTCGGCTCCCGTTCCGGTAAATTTCCGGGAATGTTGCAACATAGGACGTTCCGCGTCGTCTTGGTGAGCAAGAGCCATGGAATTGGCGAAGAGCCGAGCGAATCCAGCGACCAGGTAATTGAATACGACGGGACGCCGATCATGGTGAGAGAACCCTAGGAGGTCACGAGAGTCGTTGGTTAAAGACATCGTGTTCGTTATGTGACCAGTGACGCGGTGCCTGGAAAGCAAGCAAGTAGTTTCGGAGTGGCCAACCGGGCGGAAGTAATCGCAGGCCCCAATAAGACTACGGCGTTGGCGAGCAGTGCGGACAGCCGCGTGATCGCGGATTTCAGCCGGACTTAGGTTAGAATTCGCGCTGTGCCGGATATTCCAATCTACCGAAGGGACTTTAGGGCGCTTGCAGAATTGCGAGCCGAGGATGCGCGCGTCTTGCTTCGAGCAAGAAGGCAACTGGGAGCGTACTACCTCGCGGGGTACGCTGTGGAGTGTGCTCTGAAGGCCTGCATCGCCAAACGAAGGAAGAGATTCGAGTTTCCGCCGAAGAGAAGAAGCGTCGAGAAAATGTATAGTCACGATCTGGATACCTTGCTTGACGTTGCTGGTCTCGACGCACAGCTTAGGAAAGAAATCGCAGCGAACCCGAATTTCGCGGCGAACTGGAATACGGTAAAGGACTGGACAGCGGAAAGCAGATATCAGGCATCCGGGTTGAATGGGAAAGACATGTACAATGCGGTTGCTGGGCCGAATGGAGTTTTGCCGTGGATCAGACTCCGCTGGTAAATAGCGACATTGAAATTGAGGGTAAGGTTGTGTCGGCTCTCAGCCGTGCCAAAATTCCAGTCACCGCCGTAGACTGGAATTGGGTACCCCAACTTGAGGAATCCCAACTGATTGTGGTGACGCCCTTAGTCGACACGCGAGGACCTCGCGAAACTTATGCGCGGATATTAGAGGCATTGCAGGTTGCTGGAGTGTATCAGTCGATTCCAATCAGAAAGATCTTTGTGAAGAGTCCCAGCGATCCTGTTGCTGAGAGACTGATTGAGGAATTGAAGCGGACCAGCGAAGGATCGATACACATCGTTAGTAACACTACCGGGAGTGGTGCCATTCAATACGCGGTCGTTTTTGCTCCTTACGTCGGGAGTGGCGGGGCCATACCCTCAAAGCGTCTCATGGGCGACGTTGAGCTGCGTGATTTCCTCCAAAAGCGCCTCGGTATCGATCCGTACGTAGTGGGCCAAGCGCTTGCCGAATTGACCAAAAGGCGTAGCGCTACAATATTCAACGTTCAACTGAGCCTGAGGCGGGCGAAGAAGCTGAATCTAGCCGCCTAGGCGAATCTGCGGAATATGGCAAAATTAGCGTCCACCTGGAGTCCCGCTATGATCGGCCTGCCCCCAAGCTTCTGAGATTGTAGTTTCGGCCCAATCCCCCAAAACGGCCAGTTTGTATCACCGATACGAAAAATTAATGTGAAGGGCGCAGCTTGTTAGTAAGCCCGCTGGGGCATATGATTCGCGGCAAATGGCAGAGCACGAACACGCCGGGCTGCTGACCGACGAAGCGCTGCTCCATAATATCGCGCATGGTTGTGAAAGCTGTTTCGACCAGCTCTTTCTGCGTTTCTTCCGGCCCATCCTGAGCTTGGCCTTTAAGATTCTTCGGGATCGAACCGAGGCGGAGGACGTTGTTCAAGAGGTCTTTCTCGCCATTCACGAACAGCGTGAACGGTTCAATCCGTCGGTCGGTAGCGCCCGCACGTGGGTCCTGCAATTCGGTTATTACAAAGCGTTGAGGCGTCGCACATACCTTTGGAAACGCCATTTCTACTGTCAGCCCATGAACGGAGATGGCGACCATCGCGACCCGGTTTTAGTCCAGCCCGAATTCATCCAGAAGAGTCTCGAACACAAAGAGATTGTCGAACAGGGGCTTGCGTGCCTCAATCCGATGCAACGCCGAGTCGTCGAGCTGCTGCACTTTGAAGGCCACACATTACGCGAAATTTCGCAGATGGAAGGAAAAGAATTGGGCGCAATCAGGAATAGTTATTACAGAGGGTTGAAGGCGTTGAGGGCGATCTTGGGAGAGGGGGCCGGGTCGAGGCAGGTCGTGACGCGCGTTTCGCGCAAGAGGCAGGAAGAGTATGAAATCGAGCTTTAGCTCAGACCAACACCACGAAGTGTTTGAAGAGTTGGCGGCGCTCGCTGCGGTCGGTGAGTTGAGCCCGCTGGAGCAGGAGCGTCTGGGCCGCCATCTTGAGGAATGTCCGCAGTGTCGAGAGACGTGTGAGGCGTTCGCCATTATGGCGTCGAATGATTTAGGGATCGCTGCGACGAGCCGAGAATCTACGGGAGCCCTGGCGTTGGACGATGCCTCCGACGCCGAAGCTCGCCAGCATCTCGGCCGGCTTCGGAAGCGTTTGAACCCGGCTGGCTCGAAGTTGATTTCTGAATCGGCGAAATCGCCAATGCTTGCCGAGCCCGCTGGTTCGCGAAGTAGCGACAGTTTCGGGCGGTGGTCTCGCCGTCTTGCCGTGTTCGGCGCTGCTGCTGCTGTGGTGCTGGCCGCAATGGTCGGACGTGGAGTGACCGTCCGGCAGATGTCGAAGGCGGTATCGGCTGAGCGCGAGCGTTCGGGCGAACTACAATCGCTCGTGGATTCCCTGAAGCGCGAGAAAAAGGACGACGGGACCGGCTCCGATAGCGCTGTGCTGAGGTCTCTCGATGAGAGCCAGAGGACCCGCGACGCGCTGCAAAAATCTCTCGCGGCCTCGCAATCAAAGAACGATGAATTGCTCGCACGCGAAAAGGCGAGCGAGGACAAGTTGGCAGGGGCGATTGCAAACGCGGAGCAGCTTCGGCAGCAACTGGCAACGACCGACTCAGAAAAGGAAAAGCTGACGAGTCTTCAGCGGGAATCCGACACGAAGTTGCGCGAAGCGTTGGTGGAGCTATACCAAGCTCGTCAAGCGTCTCCGGAAACAGCAGCGAACAGCGAAGCCGGTGTTGATCACGGTCCTGAAACGGCTTCACAACCCACCACGGAGGCCGGACCGAATTCGTCTTCGCCCAGCGAAGTCGAAGCCCGAAACCTATTCGGCGCGCGCGATCTCCACATCGTCGATGTCTACGACGTGAAAGGTGACGGTAAAACGAAGCGCACCTATGGCCGCGTGTACTACGTGGAGAAAAAGCTTTTGGTGTTCTACGCCTTCGACCTGCAGGACCGCCAAGACCACAAACGCGGCGTTTTTCAGGCATGGGGATACCGCGAATCAAGCGGTGGGAAACCCGTAAGTCTAGGTCTCTTCACGATTGACGATAACGCGATGAGCCGATGGATCCTGACCGTGAACCACCCCGACGTGCTCTCTCACATTGACGCCGTTTTCGTCACGGTTGAGCCGCCGGGCGGCAGCACATCTCCCCAGGGTAAGAAAGTTCTCTATGCAAACCTCGTAGGTCCGCCGAACCATCCCTAGTTTTGCGCGCTCCACGTCGTTCACAATATTTTCGCAATCGGGCCGTGACACAAACCCCCGTTGAAAAGGAGATAGCTTACTAACAGTCTCGAATTTCTTAATGGAGATGCGCCCGTGAGACGATTTTCGATGCGAGTCTTTGTCTTGGTCTGGGTTTTCCTGGCGTGCTCGGCCGTTTGTCGGGCCGATGAATTGGCTACTCTCACAGGTCTCGTCACCGACCCGAGTGGTCGCAGCGTGGCGGGAGCGCGCGTCGAAATCACAAATCTTGGCACGAACGTATCGGCTTCTTCGGTAACCAATAGTTCAGGAATTTATTACCTCTTGCAGTTGCAACCTGGCGTTTACCGAGTAACCGTGTTGAAGGATGGCTTCAAGAGCATCGTCAAGAGCGGTATCGAATTGCACGTGCAAGATGTGACGTCGATGAACTTTGAGCTGCAGATTGGATCGGTGACCGAAACAGTGACTGTAAATGCGGAGAGCACTAATGAATCACCCGCAGTGAGCATGACTGTAACGCGCGAGTTTGTAGAGGACATGCCGCTGAACGGCAGGAGCTTTCAGGATCTGATTCAGCTAGCGCCAGGTACAGTCAGCAATGGGGCATATTACAGTGTTGATGGCCAGCGTACCGATGCAAACAATTTTACGGTAGACGGAGTCTCGGCGAACCTTGGCGGGGTTATCAATAGCGCTACCCCGGGCAGCGTTCCTAGTTTGAGTGGCAGCACCCCTTCCCAGACGGTTCTAGGGACGACACAAAGCATGGTATCGATCGACTCGCTCCAGGAGTTCAAGATCCAGACCTCTGGCTACACAGCGGAGTATGGCCGCAATCCGGGCGGTCAAGTGGGTTTCACGACGCGTTCAGGGACCAACGATATCCACGGAACGCTCTTCGAATACTTGCGCAACACGGCCTTTGATGCCAAGAGCTTCCAAGAGGACTATTACGACGAGCCGAAAGCCGCGGAACATCAGAACGACTACGGGGGAACGGTCGGAGGCCCACTGGTTATCCCCAAACTCTACGATGGCAAGGACAAGACGTTCTTCTTCGTTTCTTATGAAAGACTACGGCTCCTTACTCCAGAGTTCGATAGTGCGTACGTGCCCACTCAGGCGTTCCGAAGCTGGGCATCGCCGAGCGTACAGCCATACTTGAATTCGTTTCCGCTGCCGAACCCGAACTCGCCTGGCAATCAAGATAGTTGCACGATCCCCGATCCTTCGACTGGCGTTCCCACAGCTTGCGATGCGCTTTACACTCGTAGTTTCTCCAACCCAAGCAATATTGATAGCATCAGTGTGCGCCTCGACCAAAGCTTCGGCCAACGGTTTCACGTTTTCCTTCGCTACGCCGACACGCCAAGCTCAGCAAACTCCAGCATCGAGCAGCAGCTCCAATCGTTCCAAATAAATACCCACACATGGACGGCTGGACTCACCATCAACATCAGCAGTTCTCTGCTCGATGATTTTCGCTTCAACTACAGTCGCGACGGGGAAGGCAGTTTTACTACCCAAGAAGCAGTTGCGGGATCGATTCCGTTGGCACGAAATCTTCTTATCCCGGCCGCTTATGACAATCCATATGCGAGTGGCCAGTTTATTGTCAGCGTACCCGGCTCGTCACTATTCGGTTTGAGCCAGTTCGCGGGGTTCGGTTCAGTACAGCACCAATATCAACTCGTTGATGACCTCACTTGGACAAGGGGAAATCACAGCCTGAAGTTCGGAGTCGACTGGCGTCGGCTTACACCGACCGCCGCGCTAGGCGCTTATGGTAGTGCAGTGGAGCTAGCCAGCCTTGACACGATCCAACAGGGAATCGCGTCCACCATTGCCACGAGCGCCGCTGCGCCCGGAACGCCGGTCCTTGATAATTTTTCGGTCTACGCGCAGGACCATTGGAGGATCAGCCCGAAACTTAGCATCGATTACGGGTTGCGTTGGGAGTTCAACCCACCACCCGGTCCCTCCAATGGCTATTACCCCGCCACACTTTCGTCGAGCAATCTGGCGACCTCGACGCTCGCTCCGGCCGGAACCCCGCTCTACAAGGCCAGCTACGATCATTTCGCACCCCGTATCGGATTCGCCTGGAATGCAATCCCGTCCGCGCAGCACGCACTTACGGTGCGTGGCGGGTTCGGAATCTTCTACGACACGGCTCAGCAGGTCATCGGGGCCGAATATTTCGGCACTTATCCCTTTAACGTATCTGGGCCAACCCTGATGAACGTGCCATTCCCACTCTCCTCCGCGGTGTTAGCGCCGCCATCGTTAAGTGTACCTATAACGCCGCCTTATCCGTATTTGAACGGTGTGACAAGCCCTAACCTGACGTTGCCTTACACGGAGCAGTGGAATCTCTCGATCGATGAGGCACTGAATTCAAGTAATACGTTGACTGTCTCTTACGTAGGAAACGAGGGCAAGAAGCTGCTTTTCACGGGGTACTATCAAAGCGGTCCAGGGGTCCCGATCAATCAGGATTTCGCGAACGGCCTTCAATATACATACAACGGCTCCAGTTCCAACTACCACGCGTTGCAGGTGCAGGATCGAGGAAGGATCGCGAATGGTTTGGACCTTGTCGGATCTTTCACGTGGGCCCATGCGCTCGACAATGCCTCGGGCGACTTCGGGGGATTTCCTGCGCCGCTCTATGGGAATTCCGATAACGACCTGCGCGAAGTACTGAATCTGGCCCTGAACTATCAAGTGCCGACTGCGGGTTCGAGCCGATGGATGCGGGCATTGACCGGTGGTTGGGTTATCGCCAACCGGTTCTCGACTCAGAGTGGGTTCCCACTCAACGTCTATCAAGCTCAATATGTACCTCTGCCGAACGGAGGTTACCAGAACTATCTCCCCGATTTGGTTCCCGGCGTTCCCATCTATCTGCATGGTAGTGCAGCAGATGTGAATGGTCAGCCCGTTTCCGGAAACTGGCGGCTCAATCCGGCTGCATTTGCTCTCGTACCGACTGACCCAACGACCGGCCTTCCTGTTCGACAAGGGACACTCGGACGCAACTACGTCCGAGGGCCAGGGTTCTACACGCTGAATACCGCGGTCCAGCGTAGCTTTCCGATTTATGAGCGTCTGCATCTTATCTTCCGCGTCGAGGCATTCAATATTTTGAACCATCCAAACCTCGATTATCCGGATACAAATCTTCCAGACTCTACGTTTGGGCAGCTTGTCGGAAATATACGAACGATTGGAGTAAACAACCAGCTCTACGCCATGGGCGCCGCGAGGTCTCTGCAGCTTAGCCTCAAACTTCAGTTCTAGCTGCAGTGGGAGTGAAGCGCCGCGGCCTCTGTGGCATCACGGGAAGAGAAGAGCCAAGAGAAATGCCGCAGAAGGCGCGGCCACAGCCGAAAGCAAGGGGCGAGTGACGGCCCTGGCGGGGAGCAGGGGGCGATCCTGGTCGCTATAGTCGAAGGCGGCCTTTGTAGAGTGTATTCCTCCGTGTAGCTCCGCATGCGACATTCATCGTAGCGATCACCAACCGTGTAAGTCGGGCCCTCCCACATTCACATGACACGATAAATATTTATCAAACAAGATTGCTTGCACTACGTGTTATCCAAGAGCCCGTTTCTCCACCCGGGTCTTGAGCTGTGTGTCAAAGGAGAAGTGATGCCTCTCGTTCGAATCGATCTTATGGAAGGCAAAACGCCGGAATATCGTTCAGAGGTTGGCCAAATCGTTTACAAGGCATTGGTGGATATATTCGGCGCTCCGAAGGACGACCGCTTCCAAGTGATCACCGAGCATCCCAAGGCCGGCCTGCAATTTGATCCGGATTACTTGGGGATCCATCGAACCGACGATTGCATTTTCCTGCAGATCACATTGAATACCGGGCGCACCGTGGAGATGAAGCAGCGATTTTACAAGGCTGTAGCAGACGCCCTGCATGAACGTCTCGGGCTGCGGACAGAAGACGTCTTCATCAATTTGATCGAGGTGGCGAAGGAAAACTGGTTTTACGGCTCGAGTGCCGTGAGCCGGTGAACGAGTCAACCGTCGACCGGTTCCCAACATCGTGTCGGGGAGAGTTTGTATCCACGCCATAACTGCTCAGCAGAACCGCAAATCGGGGCATTTGCTGCGCATCCTTGGTTTCGGTTTTGGCATTGCGGTTGGCGTCGGAAACACCATCGGGTCCGGGATCTTCCGGACGCCAGGCGAGGTTGCGGGGTATCTGGGGAGCGCCTGGCTTCTCTTTTTCGTTTGGATTTTGGGCGGAATCTACGCGCTGCTGTGCAGCAGCTCGATCACCGAACTCGCTACCATGCTTCCGGCCGCGGGCGGCTGGTATGTATATTCGCGCCGCGCTTTCGGAGACAACATCGGATTCGTGGTGGGGTGCTGCGATTGGACGATGCAATGCGTGGGTAACGCTTACATGGCTGTGGCCTTGGGAGACTTTACCGCTGGTCTGTTTCCCGCGCTCGCAGGTCACGTGCGACTTGTCGCTGTAGCGGGACTCGCGCTGCTCGCTTTGCTTAACTGGATCGGTTTGCGCACGGGCAGTTATACGCAAGAAATCACGAGCTTGGCCAAAGGGGTTGGGCTGATCGCCCTGGTAATTGCGTGCTTCACGATTTCTCCGCAGACCCAATCAAGCGCGCCTGCCGTAATGGCTCATTTGTTTACTCAACAACACAGCTTACTTCTTGGGTTGTTGCTCGCCATGCAGGCGGTCATCATTACCTATGACGGCTGGTACGTCCCGATTTACTTTGTGGAAGAGGACCTGGATCCGTCGCGCAACCTGCCTCGGGCGATGATTGGCACTGCCCTATCGTGCATGGTGATTTTTGTGCTGGTAAATGCCGCTCTGTTTCATCTCCTGCACATCGATGGTCTCGCCGGCTCATTAACACCAGCCTCCGATGCGGCCATGCGAATTCTTGGGCTCCACGGAAATCAAGCGATTCTCCTTTTGTCGGTCGTGACGGTACTTAGCTCGACGAACTCAGGATTATTGGTTGGACCCCGCATTCTTTTCGCTATGGCGCGCGATGGGTTGATGCCGACGCAGGTTACCTCCGTCAACAGAGGCGGAACGCCCACGCGAGCACTTTTTCTCTGCTCCTTCGCTAGCATCGCCATGGTTCTTACGGGCACGTTTGACACATTGATTGCCATCGGCTCCATCCTCTTTGTTGCGGTTTACATGTCGGGCTTCTTTTCCTTGCTGGTTCTGCGCAGGAGGGAGCCGGAACTCGCGAGACCCTACAAGGCGTGGTGCTATCCGTGGAGTACCGTGGCCGTTCTTGTGGCCTCGACCAGTTTCCTGGTGGGATCGATCGTCGGCGATCCAAAACACAGCCTGATCGCCGTGCTACTCATTGGGGCGAGTTACATCGCTTCCATTTTCCTTGTTCGCAAGAAAGCTTACGCAGACGATTGATAAACCCTTGTGGGAACAATCCCGCGTTTCACGAAACGAACGGCGCATGCGGAAGCGGCAGTGGCCCTACCACAAAGGACGCATAAGCACGAATCAGCCTAATCCAAGGCCTGGCCGATGAGTGCGGCAGCCGAACCAAAGACATACAGAATCAGATAAAAGCGTGCAAGGAACTTCGCATGTGCGTCAGGTTCGGTCAGGCCTGCCATTTCGTTTGCGTGTCCTTCAACTTCAAATTGATTGTCCAGGGCAACGTACGCATTTAGGGACTCGATGTCACGAACGGATGCTGCTGTTTTTTCGAGGGCGTGCACTTTGCGTCCTATTTCGTTCTTGTCGCCAGGAGCCGTTACCATCATCGCGGAACTGCCTATGAAATATTCCCTTGCTGCCAGCGTGAGGAACTTCGGATTATCGATCCCGGCTGTCTTTGCTGCGAAGTACAACGTCTCGTAGCCGATTGCCTTTTGCAGCGTTCTGGATTGCAGCTCTGCCGCTTGCGTCCGTTCCGTAACCAATGCCGTCTGCGAGTTTTGCCATGTTTGCATCCCAAAGGCAAAGAGAAGTAGTGCGGCTCCCGAAAACTTCAGCCATTTCGACCTTTTCTTCCTTACAATCGTCCTGGAATCTGGAATCGTCGCACGGCTATGGTTTCTGCTCTGAGAGGTTTCTTGATTTTTTCGCATACGACCTTCCGGAATGATTTAGCCATCGAAATGACTATGATTCCTGCGTGCTTTCACTGGAAACTCCATAGAGACTTCCCACCAATCCCAGAGTCCAGCCCAAGGTGTACAGGACGTAGGTAGCCAGGGTCCAGTGCTTGTACTGCCGCTCTTTCTCTTCTTTAAATTGACGGGCCTGTTCAAAGATCTTGAGCGTCGATTGCTCGACATCTTGCCATACGGTTCGGCCTGTATTGGCCGCCTTGCCTACCGATAACGCTAGTTGTCCCTGCTCCTCGTTGGTGAACGGCGGAGGATGCTGCAAGAACTTCCGACTCGCGGACAGATTCTCGACGGTTACCTTGGCTTCCGCCGAAGCTTGGTGTGCTTGCTTAAGCTCGGCACGGCAACGCTCCAGAGCCGTCGTACGTTCGTCGCTCGGCGGTAGTTTGCCAACTAGCTCCGCCGTATTGGCAAGCGTCGGCTCTACAAGGCGCAACTCGTCCTCCACTTCATAAACGCTGCTCAGGTTCTGCCCGACGTCCCTTGCGAATTCCGAACCCGGCTTTGACGTAACCACTTTGTCGTAAATGTCCAATATCCGGACTCTCAAATCGAATGTCTGGTTCCTGAGTGAGGCGTTGTCACCACGCAACTCGAAAAGCGTCTGCGCATTCTCGAGCGCACCCACCAGGTCCTTCAGGTTGTCCCGGAGAATTTCTTTGGAGACGAAGGTGGCAAACACAATGATGGCGCCGATGAAAGAAAACCAGCGCTTGTGCGCGACGAGAAACTGGCGGACGCGACCTTCCGCGGGCTGGCCTGGTTTCTTAGTGGATTTGCGATGAGTATGTGTCACTCACACCTCAGCGTTAGGAACGGTTCTTGATATATTCTGGATCGTTCTGCGTGAGCGCAGAATTGATATCCCGGAACTCTGGCCCTTTCAACTGTCCCTTGCCGTCGTCGGTCCATCTCTCGGTGAGAAGAAACGTATTGAAAAGATCAAAGTAATGAACGTCGAGCGTAGAGCCGTCGAACTCCCAGGAACGCGTTACGGCTTCAGCTGGTTCAGAGTGGTGATTACGCGCCTCATTGCCTCGGTGAAACCTGCACGGTCAGAAACGGTCGTCGGCATGGGATTAGAAACTCCCAGCACCCTTAGGTTTCGATCGATATCAGCTCGAATCTTGGGATAATCTGTCAAGTCTTCCAGAGCTAAGTCATGAGCGAGATATCCGACAGCGAAAAGAATCGTCTCGTAGCCCAAATCGTACGCGGCTAACGCTTTTTCGCCGCCCGCTGCGGTCAGATTCGGATTCAGCAGGCCAAATGTCTCCGCCACATTTTCCGGTTTTCCGGTCTCCAAAAGATTCCTGAATTCTAGAAATCGGTCTGGAGGAACTTGGAGGGATTGCGCATAGCCCTGAGCGGCGAATGTCCTGGTCGTGATTTTCTCATCGCTTTCCTTGTCTCCCGTTTGGCCGCTGACGGAAGGTGATTTCCCTCCCGATTTGGCGTAGCAGTAAATGATGGAAGCCTGTTGGCCTAGATTGTAGGCGTTATAGATAACCTGGCGCTCCTGGGCTGCTTTGGTGCGCGAGGCGGTGATCCAGGACGCGACTCCGGTGATCACCGACAGGAGCAGTGCGGCGAGCGAGATGGCTAGGGATGCCTTATCCTTTATTTGCATAGGAGCTGGGGCGAAAGATCCTTCCTTGTGGACGTCCCGCCAAGTGTATATAACCCGAACGATTTTGCGGCGGTGCAAATCCAAGATCGTTCGGGTTGTGCGCGCCATCGCTCGGCGTTGAGGTCATGGAGACCTTCCTCAATGCGAGCCCGTCCTTTGCGTCAGATCGAAGGCTGTTAAAGCTTTGATGCCGTGGCGCGTACGTTATCTGTAGCGTCACAGTATGTCAAGTTAACCAGAGTTCACAGAAAAGCTGGAAAGCGACGATCCTCGTCAGGTGTATATTTCCGAAGGTCATAGCAGTAGACGACTTTCGCTGGGACGCCGAAGTGGGGGTAGATCGTGAAGCTAGACCGCGTAGTCAGCAGTGAAGATCGCGAGGAGGCGAATGTAGATTAGGAGTATAGTATCGATTACGTTATGAAGTGAAGAAATCAGGATCGACTGGATCGGAGGTTCTGGTGGGCTACACTCATCACTACAGTTGGTTCGGCGCTCCGTACGTCAACTCTTTTGCCTTGCTGTCCGACGATCCCGAAGTCGACGGTGCAGTTGTCTTCGTGCACGGTTTTCTGGGCGATCCGCACGAGACTTGGTATGCGTTTCAAGACATGATCAGTTCGCATGCCACTGCGCAGACATACTGGAGCAAACGCGATCTGTTTTTCTTCACCTATCGAAGTTTTCGGAACGGCATTGAGACAAGCGCTCGGAGTCTGCTGAGCTTCTTAACGCTGATTTTTCCCAGTCCGCCAGACGACCTCCTTTCCATTTCAGCTTCGGTTTCCGTGCCCGCAAGCCTGGGCTCTCTGAATTCGCCCGCTCGGACCTACAGCCGGCTCGTGATGGTGGGACATTCGGAGGGTGGCCTCGTGATTCGTAAGGCCGTGGTCATCGCCGAGACCGCGCCGCATCCCATCTCCAAGGCAAGAGTAGTGCTGTTCGCGCCGGCGATATCCGGCGTAAATCCCGCGGGATTCAAAGGTATGCTGATGCAATTGCGGCCCACTAACTGGATTGCACTGCCATTTCTGAGTGACTCGCGAGCCTACCGGGACATGAACTCGGCCGAGTTCCGCGACGATGTCAGGAACGATACGCTGCACGCTCGCGGAGTGCACAAGGAACACACCGCGCTCTGGGCGAAGCTGGTGTTTGGATCGAAGGAGGATGTGGTTACGCCTGTAAAATGGCCGGACGACAATCAAGCTCCAGAAGAGCTCGGCCAAAATCACCTTTCTATTTGCAAACCGAAAAGCAAGTACGATCCTCCCATCACATTCATTGCCCAGAGCTGAAACGAGAGACGAAGAATGCACAGGCTTCAAGAATTCACCATCGGCGCGATAGTCCCCGAGTGGGATAAGTTGATGAATCATTCGAGGAAGGATGAAAGCGAACTTCCGATGATGACATTGCTGACTATCGAAGCTTTGCTTTGGCTGCACCTGGGAGTTGAATTGGGAGCTTTTCCTCGCAGAACCGGTGAAGATGTGTCTAGGTTCTACTACGCGCCGTTCTTCAAGTGGCTCGATTCGTACAACCGGGCTACGGAACAGGCCCGGATCGGACCACCTTTCCTCGAATCTGCTTCCTATTTGAGCCTTCCAGAATTTGCGCGAGTTTTGGTTCGGAAAGGTATCAATCAAAATCTGTCTCTCGACGATCAGCCCTCCGGGGTCGGTGAAAGAAATGGCATGATTGCCCCATTCCAGTCGCTTTTGATTCTCTATTCACTCCTACGTCGAGATGCAGCTGTCCGGCGGTTTCTGTACGGGATAGGTTTTCAGAGTCCCGACGAGTGGCGGGAACAGTGGAGTCGTGCGTGCACAGCAGAGGATTTGTTCAAGGCGGTTGAATCGGAGGAGGCTTCTCCGGTCGCGATGGTTCTCGCGGGATACATGAGGTTCTGCGAATACGCACGCAATACCAACGATGTCCTCGACAATATTGAAGGTCTCGGCATTTTGGATCGGCCCCGATTCTTCGAATTTAAGGACCGCGTTCGGAGCATGCAAGCCTGGAGGCTAAATCTTTCGAGCGGAGCTACGGCGAAGCGATTTGAGCAGGTTCGAGAGAGGGTCAGCGATATGATCGCGAGAGAATTGACCAACCTCAAGCTCAAGGATGAGGTCGAACGGGCTCAGCGATTGCTGGAGAAATCGCTCAATCTTCTTTTTGACCTCGAACCCGTTACGGTTCAGTAGCGGCCGGGGCCGATTGCTCACGGCGATAGCGAAACTTTTCGTGTTGACGACACGAAATATTTCATATAGACTATCCTTCGAGGTCAAATTCATGTCGGACGTACTGGTCTGCGCGCAGCCCGAAATCCGTGAAGAAGCAACGCGATTTGTTGCGAAACTCGGGGCTCGGCCACGGATCTGTTCTGTGGGGGGCCTCAAGCGGTGGCGCGAAAAGAAGGAAAAAGCCGACTTCCTGTTCGTGTACCTAACTCGAACCGAACCTTCTGCGACGCTGCGGAGCTGCCTGCGACAAGTGTCCAAGGACCGCTCGCTCCGCGTCATTGTCTACACGCAGCCCTCCGATGACCATCAAACCGCAGAACTGGGAAGGATCATCGGCGAGTTGCGCCCGCGTGGAACCGAGATCTGCTTTTATGAAGCAGAGGCGGAGAAGCTGTTTCTCGCGCGGACGGGAGTCGCGGGCAAGCGGAAGCCAGACTCGCGCGACACACCGGCTGCCCTGCGGGAAGACCTCGACCTGACCCAGGTCGATCTGGCGGCCGCGCTCGATGTTACCCCGCGGACGGTGCAGAACTGGGAGAAACAGGGACGCGGTCCCGAGCGGCGCTACAGAGACTTGCAGGAATTGCACGGGCTCCTCTCGAAGTATATCGGAAGTGGTCAAGTCGCCGGCTGGATGGACAGTCCGAACGAAGCCTTCGGGAACCGCACGCCGCGCGAGTTGATTCGGGAAGGTAAAGCGCGGGATCTGATTTTGGAGTTTGGACGCCTGGCGACCGGCGAGCCCTTGTGAAATTGCCGGACGGCTGGCGCGCGGCACTGGACGTGTTGTGCGCCTCCGCGAGGCCGTTTGATGGTTCCTGTTTTCGCTCCGTCGAACTCGCCTGGGCCCATCCGGACGATGTGACGAGCGGAGAAGGCACGCGGTCGAAGGGTGGACGTTTTGCCGCCAAGGGAACGCGAGCGGTCTATGCGTCACTCGATGAGGAAACCGCGGCGCGCGAGGTGACCGCTCGCAAGACCCGCCTGGGCGGTGCGGCACAGATCGCACTCGCAGACTATCCCCGTTTAACCTACGTCATATCGATTCAAGCGAAAAAGTGCGTGGACTTCCGGAACATCACAAACAACGCCGTATTGAAAGATGTGCTGGCGGCGGTAAGTGATCCGGGCGATCTTCGAGCCTCGCAGGAGGTCGGTGCTTATCTGGTAGAAAAGGGAATCGAAGCGGTCATCTTTCCTTCCGTCACTGGCAGTGGTGCAAACATCGCAGCCTTTCTAGACGCCGATGCAGCTCCCAAGGTCTCGATCGCGAATCGAGATGCCATTCTCAAAACGCTTAGAAATCTAGCCAGCCGCACACCGAAATAGAGCGTTGCGAGCGATGGCGCACGATGCTTGGCGCAAGACGCAGAGCTTTTATCCCACCGCCCTGGTGCGCCATCCGAAGCGCAAAGCAAGCAATCGGAACAAGAAGCCCGTCGCGACACCGATGCTGGTGGACGGGATGCGCGCAAGACCAGCCCGATCGCAAGCGAGAAATACAGCCGCAGAAACCGCTGCAACAATCGCGTAGAGTTCTCCTCTCTCGAAGACTTTGGGCGTGCCGCCACTGAGTACGTCCCGGAGCGATCCTCCACCAACCGCTGTCACAACGCCCAGGATCAGGGCTGGCAGGATGGACAAGCTCGAGTTGAGAGCGCGGGTTGCACCTGCAACCGAAAACAGTGCCAGCGCGGCAGCATCGACGAAGATGAGAATTCTCTTGGTTCTGGTTCCCACCCGCGACCCGAAAACGAGACCCAGAAACGCTCCAGCAAATGCGGCGTAAAGATAACGGACATCGACAAAAGCGAGCGGCGCTCCTCGTCCGATGAAGATATCGCGCGTAATCCCGCCACCCAAAGCCGCTACCAGCGCCAAACCGAACAATCCGACCACGTCGTATTCGTATTTTTCGCTCTGCTGTGCCGCCAGCGCGCCTCCGAGCGCTCCAGCGATGACTCCTAAGAAGTCGATGAGGGAAAAAAGAGACAGGGCGTGCATGGCAGCGGCGGAAATCATAACAGTTTCTTTGGGCGAGCGATGGCTCTCCGCCCGCTGCCCACTCGAATGGTCCCATAAGCAGTATTAAACGGTCACAACCTCCGTTCGTGTTATCCACAAACTTCGCGGTCCATCTCGCGCTTTGCGGCTCAGCCGAAGATCTAGAGAATCGATAAAACAAACTCGCAGCAGCCCGAAAGCATAGAGTTGAACGCCAAAGGAGAATGCCCTTCATGAAGCACTCTTGGATTTACGCCGGCATCGTCGTTTGCTTGATCCTGCTCGCGGTCGTAACTGTGACCGCGTTCGCGCGTCCGCAGGCGGTAGACCCTGCCGGTCCGATTACGGTGGACAACACCAAGATGGGATCGTATCGCGCCCTCGCCGAGCTTTCCTACCAGGCTTTCCAGAAGGGCGATAGCCCGACGGCCGCCGTCCTCGCCCGGATCCTCGAGCGCACCTGGGATAAGGGCGAAGGCGATCTGCGAAAGATCTCGCCTGATACCTGGTCCCAGATCGATTCGTCCATGGACGGATTCATCAAACCCGTCATGGCCTACGCTTCGACCGCACCGGACCCGAGGAAGGTCGAAGCCGCCTACAAGACATTCCTCGAGAAACTAAAGCAGGCGGATTGAGCGCGGAGCCCGAATCGATGCATCGCTCAAAATATTTTCTTCTGAGCTTACCGCTCGCTGGCTTACTCGCATTCGCAATCGCGGGATCTGCCACGGGCAAGGCCCCGAAGCTCTCCGCCGATGAAATTATCGCGAAGCACGTGGCATCGGTCGGTACCGAGGACGCGCGTGCCGCACTGAAGTCGCGGGTTGCGCAAGGAACGGTCCAGTTCAGCGAGCGCATCACCGGGACGATCCATCTCGACGGCAAAGCTTCGATCGTCTCCCAAGCCAACAAGGTGAAGGTGGCTTTCGGGTTCGCGACACCGCAATACCCGGGCGAGCAACTGGTTTTCGACGGTCAAAACGTCCAGGTAGCCCTGATCGACCAGCAGTCGCGCTCTCGCCTGGGAAACTTTGTGGTGCAGGAACCGGAGGTCCTCAAGGAAGGCGTGTTTGGCGGGGTTCTATCGATGGGCTGGCCTTTGCTCGACGCGAAAGGTTCAGGAGTAAAGCTCAAAAGCGAAGGCATCAAGAAAGTAGCCGACCGCGAGGTCTACGTGCTCAGCTACACGCCTAAGAAGCGCAATAACAGCGGCGATTTGTCCGTGCTCTTGTATTTCGAACCCGCGACGTTTCATCACGTGCTGACCATCTACCGCCTGGCGGCCGCGCCCGTCGAGCAGGGAGAGACAACGGATCCGAGCAGCGTGACCACAACGGTCGAAGAACGCTTCGAAGATTTTCGCGCAGTCGACGGAGTGACTCTTCCCTTCTCTTGGGATGTGCGAGCGCGGGTTGAGCCGGGCAAAGCTCTGGAATACGAATGGAAAGTCACGCTCACAAGCGTCCTGCACAATAAGATTTGATCGCCGCCTCTGGCCCTCTTGGGTCCTAACGAAGTCATTAGTATTTTTAACCGATCCCGCCCGGCTATCCGTGGTATCGAATCCCCACAGGAACGAAAGGCTCGAGGTCATTTGCGCCGGTCTTTGCGAGCGCCTGATTCATGCTAGCGATCTATCTGATCACAACCGGCGGAACGATTGAGAAGAGCTATTGCGAGCGAACCGGCAAGCTCTTGAACCTTGCACCCAAGATTCGGCCGTACCTCGCGCAAATCCGGCTTCCCCACACGCGGATCAAGATCGTGCCGTTGCTCTCGAAAGACAGTATCGAATTAACGGAAGCAGACCGCGGGAAGCTTTGCTCCGCCGTACGCTTGAGGCTTGGGAATCTCTCGCCCATCGTGATCACGCACGGGACCGACACGATGGTTGAAACGGCACTGGGTCTTGCGAGGTACCTGGGGGACGTGCCCGTGCCCATTGTTTTCACCGGCGCGTTTGCGCCGCTCGGCTTCGAGAACTCCGACGGACTGCAAAATCTCGCTGAAGCGCTCCTGGCCGCAAAACTTCTCCAGCCGGGCATTCATCTCGTCCTTCACAACGAGGTGTTCGACATTCGCGCGGTCCGGAAGAACCGTCGAGCCGGGACGTTCGTCCGCGTGACGGGCGCGCGACGGTATCCGAAGGCCGTGGGGCGATCCCCACGGCGTCGAAGGCAACCATGAAGAGACTCTGGCTCCTGTCTGTTGTGGTTCTCATCGCGTCCGCGGCGACTGTTGAATTGCCAAAAGCCGATGCGGTGTTTGTTCACGGGCACATTTACCAGACGCCGGCAGAACGCAAGCAGTTCGCCGCATGCGAGGAGACAACAGGTAGTTCTGAGAAACGGCCTTGTGTTGCTCCCGATACGATTGCCGTAAAGGACGGAAAAATCCTCGGGATCGGTTCCGCAAAGGGAGTTCTCGAAACGTACGGAGACAGCAAGACAGAAGTCATCGACCTCGAAGAGCAATTCGTGCTGCCTGGATTCAACGACGCGCACCTGCATCTGGCTTCCGGTGGCTTTCTAAAATTGAATGTCGACCTCGTGGGCGTGCGCTCGCTTGCGGAAATGAAAGACCGCATCGCCGCTCGCGTTCGCGCGGCGGCTCCTGGCGAATGGATCAAAGGACGCGGGTGGGACCACCTGACGTGGAACGTACAAGAGCTTCCGTCGCGCCAAGACCTCGACGCGGTCACCGCAGAGCATCCCGCGATCTTTACCCGCGTCGACGGACATATCGCGGTCGCGAACACCCTGGCGCTCGAAGCAGCCAAAATCGGAAGGAACACGCCGGACCCGCCAGGCGGCAAAATCGATCGGGACGCCCAAGGAAACGCCACGGGAATTCTGCGGGAGGGCGCCCGGGATGCGGTGTATGACGTGATTCCCGAGCCCACTCATGCCGAGCGGCGCAAAGCCGATTCGCTCGCGCTCGCCGAAGCTTCCTCCTGGGGACTCACGAGCGTGCAAGACAATTCCAGCTGGGATGATTTCCTGGTGTACGAAGAACTCGAGCGCGAAGGAAAACTCCGCGTGCGCATCAGCGAGTGGTTGCCGTTTGATGGTTCCGTCGAAGAATTGAAGAAACGCCGCACGCATCACGATCCGAACGATCTGGTGTTGCACACGACGATGCTCAAGGGATTCATGGACGGTTCGCTCGGCTCGCGCACGGCGGCTCTTCTTGCTCCCTACTCCGACGATCCGAAAAACTCCGGGCTTCCGCAGTACGAGCAAGGTCCGCTCAACACGACGGCGGAGGAACGCGCCCGCGCGGGGTTTCAATTGGGATTTCACGCCATCGGCGACCGCGCCGTCCAAATGGCGCTCGATGCATTCGAAGAAGCTTCCCGTTCGGCCGTTGCAGCTTCCGGCGCGGCCGGACCTCGCGATCTGCGTTTTCGTGTGGAACATGCGCAGGTCGTGACTCCCGATGAGATCAAGCGGTTCGCTCAGTTGGGCGTGATCGCTTCGATACAGCCGAATCACCTCTTGACGGACATGAGCTGGGCGGAAGAGCGTCTGGGACCTGCGCGAGCCCGGTACTCGTACACCTGGCGATCGTTCTTGGACGCGGGCGTGGCACTCGCTTTCGGAACCGACTACCCCGTAGAACCACTGACGCCGTTCCGGGGAGTCTACGCCGCGGTGACCCGAAAGAACGAAGCGGGAACCAAGGAATATTTTCCCGAAGAAAAACTGACCATCGATCAGGCCATCGCCGCCTATACCGAAGGCTCAGCCTTTGCGGAGTTCTCGGAAACTTACAAAGGCAAACTCGCGCCTGGGTATCTCGCGGACTTCGTCGTTCTGGACCGGGATATCACGAAGGTGGCCCCGGCGGAGCTCCTTGGAACCAAGGTCTTGAGAACCGTCGTTGGGGGCCAGACGGTATATGATGCGAGAGTCGTTTCAGGCAAGACTCGAAATTGAAAGGGTGCGAAAAGTATTCGATCGCGCTCCGTCCTAAGCCTCGAGGAAGTCTTACGTGGAACCTCTAGACGAGCCGAGAGACGCGGAACGGAAGCGCCTGTTTCGGCAAGCCCGGCGAATTGTCGTGAAAGTCGGCACGAGCATCGTCACGGCCGAGAACGGCGAACTTGCGGCTGAGAGGGTCGGCCCGATTGTTCACTCCATCGCAGAGCTCATGCGAGCGGGCCGCCAGGTCGCCCTGGTTTCCTCGGGCGCCGTTGGACTCGGGCGCGGCTGGCTCGGATTGCATCGCGCGCGCCTGGAAGATCTGGTTACGAAGCAAGCTTGTGCCGCGGTCGGCCAGAGCCTGCTGATGGAAGCCTACAAGCAGTTGTTTTCCGCCTCGGGCATCAAGGTCGCGCAAGTGCTGCTGACCGAGGATGATTTCGCGGTCTGGCGGCGCCATGCGAATCTGCAACACACGATTGAAAGGCTTTGGCAGTTTGGCGTGCTTCCCATCATCAACGAGAATGATACGGTCTCAACCGCCGAAATCGAATCGCTCGATGGATCGTCCCGGCGCGCCTTCAGCGACAACGATCGCTTGGCGGCCCTGGTGATGAGCGGTCTCGCCGCTGAGGTTCTCGTGCTGTTGACGAACGTAGACGGCTTCCTTTCAAGCGAGCGACCCAGGTCGAAGCGCCAGTCGCCCCGTGCGGACGCAGCCCAAGTGGTTCGGTTCGTCGACCGCATCACGCCTGAACTCCTCGCGCTTGCCGCCGGTCCCTCCGCGAACGGACGCGGCGGAATGATCGCGAAACTCGGAGCGGCGGAAATCGCGATGAGCTGCGGCGGAATGGCGGTGATTGCGAACGGAAGCGATCCCCAGACACTCGACCGCTTGTTCGCCGGGGACGGGATCGGCACGGCGTTCCTTCCGTCCAAGCGCATCAAGCGAAAGCGCCGCTGGATTGTGTTCGCGGCCGGCGTCGCAGGACGCATCGTGGTCGACGCGGGCGCCCGGCAAGCTATCACCCAAAAGAAAGCGAGCCTGCTCGCTTCCGGTGTGGTGCGGGTCGAGAATCCATTCTCGGCGAAGGACGTCGTCAGCATCGCCGACACGAAAGGCCGCGAATTTGCACGCGGCATCGCCGCCTGCGCGAGCCGGGAAGCCGCGGCCCGGTCGGCGAATCAAGACGCGCGTTCTTCCCGCATCGTCGTGCGCAGGGACAACATCGTTCTCCTGGAAAACCCGTGACCGTCTCTTCACCAGACGATTCACGCCCTGCTGCTCGCGACGTTGCAGGGCGATCCCGCGCGGCGGCGCGCTCGCTCGCGAAGCTAGCGAGCGAGCGAAAACAGGAAACCCTTCTTGCGCTGGCAGGCGCTATCGAAGAAAACCGCGAGACGATTCTTCGCGCGAACGAGCGCGACCGGGAAGCGGCGGAGTTTCAGGTAGCGCTGGGAACGATGTCAGCGACCTTGTTTGCGCGGTTAAAGGTCACCGAACGCGGTGTCGCCGAAATGGCCGCGCGGGTGCGGGACGTGGCCGGGCTGCCTGATCCGGTCGGGCGCCGTCTGGCCGCGACGGAACTCGACGAAGGCCTGGTTCTTTATAAAGAGTCATGTCCCCTGGGAGTGGTCGGAATTGTCTTTGAGTCGCGTCCGGATGTGATCCCGCAAGTCGCCTCGCTCACTCTTAAGTCCGGAAATGCCGTGATCTTGAAAGGAGGCGTCGAGGCCGCTCACACGAACGAAGCACTGGTCGCGATTTGGCGGTCTTGTCTTTCGCAAACTCCCGATGTTCCTTGCGATGCAATCCAGTTGCTGCACACCCGCACGGACGTGATGGAGCTTCTCTCGCTCGACCGCGACGTCGACGTCATCATCCCCCGCGGATCGCGCGAGCTGGTTGAATTCGTGGGGCACGCGAGCCACATTCCGGTCTTGGGGCATGGCGAAGGAATCTGTCACGTGTACGTCGATCGCGCGGCGGACCTCGCGAAAGCACTCGCTGTCGCCTACGACTCAAAAGTCGATTATCCCGCCGCGTGCAATGCGGCCGAGACTCTGCTCGTACACGAGGAGATTGCTGCCGAGTTTTTGCCGCCAGCGGCGCAAAAGCTACGCCATGCTGACGTTGAGTTGCGAGGATGCTCGAAGACCGTAGCGCTGCTTGCGAGCGAAGAAATCCGCCCCGCGACGGAAAAAGACTGGGCGACCGAATACTCGGACCGCATTCTTTCGATCAAGATCGTAGCAAGTCTTGAAGACGCCATCCGCCACATTGAGCAGTTCGGCTCGCGGCATACCGAGACGATCGTTACCGAAGATCAGGACGCGGCAAAACGGTTCCTCGAAGAGGTCGACGCCGCGGGCGTCTACCACAACGCTTCGACGCGCTTCGCGGATGGTTTCCGTTACGGGCTGGGCGCGGAGCTCGGAATTAGCACGAGCAAGCTGCACGCGCGCGGGCCGGTGGGGCTCGAGGGCCTGGTGACCTACAAGTACAAGCTGGTAGGCGACGGGCATACCGTGGCGGAGTATTCCTCCGGGCAGAGAACCTTCCACCATCGCCCGATCCCCTAGCGAGCTCCGTCGGCCGCGGAACACCTGCGGCGGACAGACGGAAATTCGCGGCTTGAGACGGGCGCGAGTGGTACAACTCGGCCTTCCCAAGGTGATACTACAGCAGAGTTTGCTAAAGACGCGGGTGGAGTTCGTCCAAACGGAAGTGTGTGGCCGTCGTGCCGGTGCCGGGAGTTTCGTTCGGGTTCGGTAGTGGAGGTTCCTCGCTGCGAGATTCCCTGAAGCTGCGCTTCAGTGGACAAGCCGGCCGGGAGGAAATGTGGGGCCGTTTGGCACATTCCGCAGCGCCCGGCTGTATGTATGTGTTAGTCCCTGCGGTTGCTGCAGGTGTGGGAATGCTGTCCGGTTTTGGCGCTTCCGAAGCTTGAACGCATCCTGGAGCTGCGCCTAGCGAGGAGTGATGTGTTCTACGCGCTCGTGCCCCGCGCTTCCGTGTTTGTCCGCACCGGCTCGTCCGAGAGCGACCGCAAGTTTCGCGTCTCGGGTCTTCCAAGGAGCGGTCGGTGGGATTTGAGCGAGCGGAGTGGGTTTGGAAGAACGGCGAGATCGTCCCCTGGGCTTCTGCCTCGATTCACGTCTCCTCTCACGCCTTGCACTATGGCAGCGGAGTGTTCGAAGGAATTCGCTGTTACGGAACGCAGGCGGGGCCTGCGGTGTTTCGCTTGGACGCGCACCTGGCTCGTCTGTACAACTCCGCCGCCGTTTACGGGATTCGGATTCCCTACACCGAGCAGGAACTTGCCTCGGCCGCCTGCGAAGTCATTCGTCAGAATCGCTTTCGCAGCTGCTACGTTCGTCCCATTTGTTTCTACGGAAGTGATTCGCTCGCCGTCGATCCATTGCGGTGTCCGGTCGAAGTCGCGATTCTCGCCTGGCCCTGGGAGCCGTTGCTGGGAGCTGCGAACATCGAAAAAGGTGTGCGGGTAACGGTGTCTCCGTGGACCAAATTCCATTCGAGCATGCTGCCCACCACCGCCAAGGCCTGCGGACAATACTTGAACTCAATGCTCGCGCTGCGCGACGCCGTCGAGCGCGGCTTTGATGAAGCGATCCTGCTCGACCTGGACGGCAAGCTCGCCGAAGGATCGGGCGAGAACATTTTCCTGATGCGCGCCGGGAAGCTTCTCACCAACGACGAAGAGGATTCGATTCTTCTGGGCGTGACGCGGGACTCGGTCATCCGCATCGCGCGCGACTTGGGTCTTGAGGTCGAAGTCCGCAGTTTGTACCCGGACGATCTGCTCGCGGCCGAAGAAGCCTTCTTCACCGGTACCGCTTCAGAAGTGACGCCCATCCGGGAGGTCGACGGTATCCCGGTCGGAAAGGGCGTGCGCGGCCCGGTTACCCAAGAGATCCAGCGGGTGTTCTATGAGGCGACCGCCGGCCGCAATCCGAAATACGAGTCGTGGCTGCGGCTGGTGGGCCGCTGGCCGTACGAGCGGCCTACGTTCCGCACGCGAACTCTCTCGGAGAATGACACAAGGGGCTAGACCCATGGAACTGATGCAGCTCGAGATGTTCGTCGCGGTGGTGGAAGAAGGCAGCGTGCACGGAGCTGCCGACCGCGTCTTCCGCACCCAGCCCGCGGTGAGTCTCGCCGTGCTGAAGCTCGAAAAGGAAATCGGCGGGCCGTTGTTCGACCGCTCCAAACTCTATCGTTACACTCTCACGCAACTCGGTGAATCTCTCTACAGCTACGCGACGCGCATCCTCGCTTTGCGCAATGAAACGCACGTGGCTCTTGAAGACATTCGCAACCTGCGGGCGGGGCGCCTGCGCGTCGGAGCGAACGAGAGCATCAGTTTGTATCTTCTTCCCCGGCTCACGCAGGAATTTCTCCATCGCTTTGCGAACATCCAGATCGAGTTCCGCTGCGACAGCTCGGCGCGCCTGCTCTCAGACCTCAAGAACCGCAAACTCGATCTTTCGCTGCTTTCTTTCCAGCCCGAAGACCGGGAGCTGGAATCGTATTTCATCATGAGGGATGAAATGGTATTGATCGTCCATCCCGATCATCCCTTTGCCGGGCATGTGTCGGTCGACACGAAGAACCTCGGCAATGAACCCGTCATCGTGATGGATGTGTCTTCGGCCTGGCACAAGAGCATGGTGGAAGAGTTCGCGCGACTGAAAGCTCCGCTCAATCTGCGCGTCGAGAACGCCCCCATCGAGACGATCAAAAAGATGGTCGCGATGCGCCTGGGTGTCGGGTTTGTACCGCTGATGTGCGTGCGAGAAGAAAGATCGCGCGGCGAACTGGCCGTGCTCGCTCTCGACGGTTTTCATCAGGAACGCTCGCTGTACATGGTGCGCAGACGGGCGGTGCAATCGCACGCGGCCTTGGCCTTTGCGAAGGTAGCCGTCTCGTTCGGTGAAGCCCTACAGACCGGCAAGCAGACCATCGTGCAAAAAAGCGCGGCGCACCCGCGCGTAAACTACCCTCCGAAACAGAAGAAACTCGTGATCGTGAAGCAGCGCGCCTAGTCGCTCCACCTCCTCTCGCGTCTCTGCCCCCTGTGGCTTATCGCGAGATAAGCGTTATTAAAACGGTGGTGATCCTGCGTTGTGTTAAATAAGCCCTCCGGAAGGGCCGGGAGACGATCTTCCGGCTGGGCTGGGGACGCTGGGCCAGACGCAGCTCGGGATGTAAATCCCGGCCATTCCCCGTAGGCTGTTTGTGATCCGGGAACAGCGCCCGAACCGTACAGCAGTGAACCCGAAATCAAGAAAAGAATGAGGCGGAGTCGACAAGAACACCATGAAGAACCTGCGAACCTTCTTTTTGTGCCTGCTCGTCGCGGTTGCACCCGCGGCTGCCAGTCACACCCCGGCGAACTCCGGTCGTTCCAGCAGCGAAGCCGTAGCGACTGCGCTGCCTTCCGTCGCGTTCGAGAAATACACGCTCCCGAACGGCCTCGAAGTAATTCTCTCGGAAAACCATCGCCTGCCACTGGTGGCCGTGAACATCTGGTACCACGTCGGCCCGGCGAATGAGCGCGCGGGGCGTACCGGATTTGCGCACCTGTTTGAGCACATGATGTTTGAAGGCTCGGAGCACGTGGGAGCAAAAGCCCATTTCCGCTATCTGGCCGCAGCCGGTGCGACCGGCGTCAACGCCACGACCAGCTTTGACCGCACCAATTACTTCGAGACCCTTCCCGCAAACCAGCTGGAACTGGGGCTGTGGCTGGAAAGTGACCGCATGGGATTTCTGCTCGGAACGGTCGACCAGGAAAAACTGCAGAACCAGAAGGACGTAGTCCGCAACGAGCGCCGGCAAACAACCGAGAACGCGCCCTACGGGCTCGCGGAAGAAGAGGTCTATCACCGCCTGTTCCCTGCGACGCATCCCTACTATGCAAACGTCATTGGATCGCACGCCGACATTGAAGCGGCGCATCTCGATGACGTGCGCGACTTCTTCCGCCAGTATTACACCCCGAACAACGCGAGCCTTGCGATTGTGGGAGACTTCGATCCGGCCCAGGTGAAGCAGCTGGTCGTAAAATATTTCGGTTCAATCCCGCGCGGCCCCGCTGTCCCGAAGATCGAAGTCCAAACGCCGCCCATTCCTTCGGAACGCCGCGCCATTGTCACCGACCGCGTCGAGTTGCCGCGCGTGTATATGGCCTGGATCACCCCGTCCTACTACCAGCCCGGTGACGCCGAGTCGGACCTTCTCGCCTACATCCTGGGCGGAGGAAAGTCGAGCCTGCTCTACAAATCCCTGGTGCATGACCAACAGATTGCCGAAGATGTCAGCGCCGACAATTCGAACTTGCTGCTCGGTTCAGTGTTTGAGATCGCAGCGACCGCCAAGCCCGGCGTCGAACCAGCGAAACTCGTGAAAGCGATCGATGAGGTCCTTTCGAGCTTCCGTTCCCAAGGGCCGAGCGAAGCGGAACTCTTGCGCGCGCGCAATGTGCTCGAAACGGGAATGGTCGAAAGTCTTGAGTCCTTCCGCGAGATCGCGAATCGCCTCAACCAGTACAACCAATATGTGCACGACCCAGGTTATTTCCAAAAGGACTTCGAGCGCTATAGCCGGGTGACCGTCGCAGATTTAAAGCGCGCCGCGCGGCGCGAACTCCCTCCGGGTCATCGCGTCGTCGTCTACGGTGTTCCCGGCGAGAAAGTGATCCACGATGTCCCCCGGATGCCGGACGAGGCAGTGAATCCATCGGGTGGACCCGGCGCGGCGGTGGAACGCACCGAAGAGTCCTGGCGCAAGGAGGCGCCCCAAGCGGGTCCCGCTTCGAAGCTTGCTCTGCCGGTGGCCGCGCGCTTTACGCTTCGAAATGGCCTCACGGTCCTGGTCTTGCCCTCGCGCGATTTGCCCATCGTTTCAGCCCAGCTCGTTGTGCTGGCGGGCTCGGCCGAGAATCCTTCCGGTCGTTCGGGTCTCGCTTCTTTTACCTCCGACATGCTCGAACGCGGAACCCACAAGCGGTCGGCACTTGAGATCGCAGACGATCTGGACCTGATCGGAGCGACGCTCGAGACGGATTCGGGAACCGATTCCTCGACCGTCTCGATCGGAACCTTGAAAAAAAACCTCGAACCAGCACTCGAAATCTTTGCGGATGTGGCTTTGTCCCCCAGCTTTGCCGGTGATGAGATCGAGCGTGTCCGCAGCGAGCGCCTCGCCGCGATCCAGGAGGAGCAGGACTCGATCCAGGCGCTCGCGCGGCGCACGGTCGCAAGCGCGCTCTACGGCACGAAAAGCCCCTATGGGTTTCTCGGAATCGGCGAGACGGAATCAAACAAACAGACCACGCGGGAAGACTTGGCCGGGTTTTGGCAGCGCGAGTATGTGCCCGAGAACTCGGCGCTGGTCTTGGCCGGTGACATCTCGGTAGCGGAAGCGAAGGATCTTGCCGAGAAATATTTCGGTGAGTGGATGGGCGCTCGGCCCTCGGGACCCTCGGCCCCGGCGGAACGGAGAATCACTCGGGGCGTGTACATCGTGGACAAGCCCGAATCGGGGCAAACGCAGGTCCGGGTCGCCTCGCTCGGTGTCGCGCGGTCGACACCCGATTACGCCCGCCTGGAAGTGATGAACGAGGTTCTGGGAGGAGGGTTCGCGAGCCGCCTGAACATGAACCTGCGCGAGGTACACGGCTACACCTACGGCGTTTCGTCGGGCTTTAGCTACCGGCGCGAAACCGGGACTTTCAGCGCGGGCGGAGGAATCCGCACCGATGTCACGGCGCCTGCCGTCACCGAGATCTTCCGCGAGATCGAGCGCATCCGTAATTCCCAGGCGACTCCCGCGGAACTCACACTGGCGCGGAACTCTCTCGCGCTTTCCCTCCCCGCCCTATTTCAAACCAACGCGAGATCGGCGGGAGCGATCGCGGATCTGTTCGTCGACCAGCTGCCGCTCGATTACTACCGCACCCTGCCTGCCGAGATGAATGCCGTGTCCGCAGAAGATGTGCTGCGCGTCGCCCAGAAGTATCTCGATCCGGACCAGATGGTGGTCATCGCGGCCGGGGACCGCAGTAAGATTGAAGCGGGGCTGAAGGCCTTGGGCGCAGGCCCGGTTGAAGTCGTCCCGTAAGGCAGTTTGGGCTTCGCGTAATTTCGTTCCTGCTGACTGAACGAGTGGTCGCGACGTGCGCGGCTCGAGCCGAGGAGCTTGCGTCGAACGGAAATCATCGAGCGATAAGCGGTACTTATTAGGCGGGCGCTGCGTCTTTATGGTATTGACTGGAGGGTATGATGAAGAAATTGGCTCAGCCTCGGCGGCACGTTTCCTCCCCGGAACGGGCTGGGGGAACCATTTTCTTCCGTAGTACAAAACCCGATTCTTCCACCACAATCGAGATTTTGACCGTAGTCCTGGTAGTCCTTGGGCGAATTCCTTCGCCCCAGAGCGGATAACGGCCGAGACCAAGTCAGCAGCAACACCCGAGCCGTTATCCCCAAATCAGGGATAACGGCTCTTTTGTTTTTTAGGGCGTCCGCTGCTGCGGGCGCGATCCTTCGGAGGCACTGATGGAACTGATGCAGCTCGAGATGTTCGTCGCGGTGGTGGAAGAAGGAAGCGTAGGAAAAGCAGCCGGGCGCGTGCATCGGACGCAGCCGGCTGTGAGTCTTGGCGTCGGAAAGCTCGAAGCAGAATTCGGGGGACCGGTCCTCGACCGTTCCTCGCGCACCCAGGGCTACCGGCCCACGCCCATGGGCGAAATCGTCTACGAATACGCTTCGCGCATTCTCGGCTTGCGCAACGAACTGAGCGCCCTAGTAAAAGAGGGAGCGCGATCGACAGGCGAGCTGCGCATCGGCGCGAGCGGCGCCGCGGGTCTTGCGCGGACGGCTGAGCTCGCCGCAATGTTTCGGGAGCGGTATCCCGAAGTTCGCATCACAGTTTTCGCGGACCTTGCGGAGAACGTTTTGCGGGAGCTTATGGAGCGCAAACTCGACGTTGCCTTGCTGTCTTCCCTTCCTGTGGGCGCTGAATCAAAGAGTGATCTGATCGCTTCGCAACTCATGGCGGAGTCGGGCAGGACTCGGTTGTGGTCCGTTGAGAGAAGGGTGGGCCGCTCGCATTTCGCGCAATTATTTGCGGAAATGCTGCGCAGCGCTCCGAGCAGGGGTGTCGTGGCCGAGCACGGTCACGAGCGAGCTCGAAGAGTGGCGCGGCGCACCAGAGGCCTGCGGCCCGCACTTCGTCCGGCGAAGTAGGCCGCAGGTAAGGCGATCGGGTGTTGCGCTGTCGAGAAACGCTTCAGCTATCCGCAGTCCAGTCGAGAAGAACTTTGCCGGATCGGCCGGACTGCATCGCGGCGAAGCCCGCTTCAAACTCCTTGTAAGAAAAACGATGGGTGATGACCGGAGCGATGTCGAGGCCCGATTCGAGCATCACCGTCATCTTGTACCAGGTCTCGTACATCTCGCGGCCGTAGATGCCCTTGATCGTGATCATGCTGAAGATGACCGTGTTCCAGTCGACGGACATTTCCTTGGGCGGAATCCCCAGCATCGCAATCTTCGCGCCGTGACTCATGTTGCGGAGCATTTCCTTGAAAGCCGCTTCGTTTCCGGACATTTCCAGGCCGACGTCGAAGCCTTCCTGCATCCCGAGTTTTTTCTGCGCCTCGGCGATGGAGGTTTCCGTGGGATTGATCGCCAAGGTCACGCCCATGCGGCGTGCAAGATTCAGGCGGTAGGGATTCACGTCGCTAATGACGACGTGGCGGGCTCCCGCGTGCCGCGCGACTTTCGCGGCCATGATGCCAATCGGTCCCGCTCCAGTAATCAGCACGTCTTCGCCGAGCACAGGAAAAGAGAGCGCCGTATGCACGGCGTTTCCGAAAGGATCGAAAATGGCGGCAATTTCGCGGGGGATAGACGGAGGGTGGCGCCAGATATTGCCTACGGGCAAAGAAATGAATTCCGCAAAGGCTCCGGCGCGGTTTACGCCGACCCCTTGCGTGTGCGCGCAAAGATGCCGTCTTCCCGCAAGGCAGTTCCGGCAGCGGCCGCAGATCACGTGGCCTTCTCCACTCACCAGGTCCCCGACCGCGAAGTCCGTCGCGTCCGCGCCGAGCGCCACGATTTCGCCGACGAATTCATGCCCGATCACCAGAGGCACGGGAATGGTGCGCTCGGCCCATTCATCCCACAGATAGATGTGCAGGTCGGTTCCGCACAGCCCGGTCTGTAAAACCTTGATCAGAACGTCGCGTGTCCCGATCTCGGGAACGGGAACTTCCTCCAGCCACAGCCCGCGCTTTTTCTCGCTTTTAACGAGCGCTTTCAATTTCGGATTCCTCCGTCAGTAAGCTTCGGTCCCTGGTAATTTTCTGCAGCGACGAAAAGCATCCGCTAGGCGCGCAGGGAATAAAAGCGAAATCGCTGGACGCGATCGAACGGCGCTATAAGTATTTTAAAACAAGCGGCTTTCCCCTTTGTGGTGTAGCACCTCGAACGGCAATGAACGCGAACTGCGACGGATCGCAAGTGCCCACGGGCCGGTGGGCATGGTAACAGCTGCAGCATATGGAGCCTCTATCTTGTCCGTATCTATTAAGTGGCAGAGAGGGATCATGAATAGACGAGCGAAAATACTGGTAGGCCTGTTGGCTCTGGGGTTCCCCACCTTCGCACAGCCGGATAGCCAGTGGGTTCTCGAACAATCCACGCTGACCAATCACAGGACTTTAAGACAAGGAATTGGGATACGGCCCAGAAGAGCTTCGGAAATTAGAGGGAGATGGGGAGGGAGGGCAAAAACAGCAAACGATGACCACGGGAAGGACCTTTCGCAGATCCTCGCGCACGGTTAAACGTCCGTTTGCTCGGGGAGATGATGTTGAACACGCAACTCAGTTGCTGGCCGGTGCCTCGCATCAGCCATGGGTCGCGCTCGACGGCGTTTCGTTTCACAGTCCTCGACCGATTCAGCAGTCTGCCAGATCCTAATCTTCTTATTCCATCATTGGCTTACCAACAGAACCCCAAAAGAACCTCGCTTTATGGGAGGTCTTTTCGCCCCCGGTGGAGTGATTGCCTCGAAATCAGCGATGGGAAGGAAGATATTCTGCGTGCTGAGATCAAAGGCCATCGTGCGCGCGTACTTTTTGGTAGGTACGTTTGCGACGACGCTGTAACGATCTGGTGAATCTTCGTGAATGACCGTGAGATTCCCGCTACCGCCGTTTGAGCTGAATGCAAGTTGTGCTTCGGGGCTGAACCCCGCGGCATCAGGATCATCGCCGATAGCTGGTGTCGCGACTACTTTTCCAGAATCCGCGTTTACCACGGCCATTACGTTGTTATCACAAACCGCAAAGAGTCGGCGATTCTTTTTGTCCATGGCGAGCCCCGACGGCTGCTTGCAAGGCGCGAGTGGCCAGCGATGGAGCACGACCAGCTTCAGAGCGTCAATCTCAACGAGCTCAGATTTGTCTTCGATATTTACGAAAACGTGGCCGTTGCCGTCGCCCGCCGCAAATTCGGGCTTGCCTCCCACTTCGAACATGCCTGCGACCTTGCCGCCTTCCGCTTCGATCGCCGTAGCATTTTTGCTCTTGCCATTGAATGCAAAGACCCGTTTGGAAGCAGCATCATAGAAAATCGCGTCAGGATTCTCTCCCCCCGTCGCAACGGTCCGGATCGTTTTGAGTGATTGCAGATCGAAAACCGTCACGGTGTTTGCGTGGCCGTTGCTGGTGAAACCAAGACCCAGAGCGGGCGCAAGAGCGACGCCGTGAACGCCTTGTGTGTCTGGAATGTCGCCGACGATTGCACCGGTGTCCGCATTGAGCACCACGACATGTGTGAATTGGGAGATGTACACACGCCGCGCTGCGCTATCCACAATGCAGTAGTCCCACGGACCGTCGCCGCCGATCGGAATAGCCTTTACGACATGATACCCGGACGCGCCAGTCAACCTGGGAGTAACAAGACTGGGGACTGCAAAGACCGACGTAAATCCAAAAACAAGGGTGATGCCCGCTATCAGGCCAGCACGTCTGATCCGCATTCACTTTACCTCCTCTAGAACGCGTTGGCGCGATCGAGGTAATGGCGAGCGACGAGCGCACTGTTACGAAGGCGCGCATATGTATCGGTAGGAAAAGGATTCGTTGCCGAACGAGGTCGCATGCCTGCACGTCCATTTGTTGTGGCAGTGACCAGGGTGCTCACTAAGACCACGGCACGAAACGTGGCCCGAATGCCGCAGAACGCTACCACGAGCTTAGCGGGAAAGCATGAAATCAAGATTAATTTTCATTAAGGAACGAGTTGTAGGATTTAGGGGCAAGTTTGTTGACACGCTGTAGTCACGGTGCTGTAATCAAGCCATTCGATAGCATGCATCAGGTTTTAAGATGCCATTCATCGCCTTCGAGCGGGCGCTGAGTCGAGACTGGACTGATTATGCGAATCCTGGTCGTGGAAGATGAACGCAAGGTTGCAAGTTTTACTGCGCGCGCGCTGCGCGAAGACGCGTATGCCGTTGATGTAGCTGAGAATGGCGAGCGCGCCCTGCAAATGGCGGGCGATGCCAGCTATGAAGTAATCCTCCTCGACATTCGGTTGCCTGGTCTAAACGGGATCCAAGTCTGCTCTGAGTTGCGTCAGTCCGGCGTCAAGACGCCCATTTTGATGCTCACGGCCCGTAGCCTGGTGGAACAACGCGTCGAAGGACTGGATGCCGGCGCTGACGATTACCTCACGAAACCGTTTGTGCTTGCCGAGCTACGCGCTCGCATTCGAGCGCTTGTCCGCCGGGGCCTCGACCGCCGCGGAGGCAACTTGCGCTTCGCTGATCTCGAGATCGACCGCGATCATCGCCGCCTTACTCGCGCGAGTACCAGTATTCCGCTGACCAGCAAGGAATTTGCTTTGATCGAACTGTTGATGCTCCGGGCCCCGGAAACCGTCACTCGCAGCGAGATTATCGAACATGTGTGGGATTTCCACTTCGATAGCGAGACCAATCTCGTGGATGTGTATATCAACCGCCTGCGCTCGAAGATCGGTCATTCTGAAAAGTCCAAGGTAATTCACACCATTCGTGGTGTGGGTTACAGACTGGGAGCGGCCGAATGATACAGGTCAAATCACTGCGTTTCCGTATGATGCTCCTGTTCTGCGCGATCGTCGGCATATTCCTGGCCGGCACGCTGTTCGTTATTTACGGTCTGTTTTCCAGGGAGATGTTGTCTCAACTGGACTGCAGGCTCCTGCGAGTGGGCAGCACCGTTGTGGCGCAGGTGGCTGCTGACCCCACCAAACGAAACATTGAGTACTTGGATGTGCCCAAGGAATATTTTGAAGTACTGGACTCCTCGGGACGCGTTTTGGAACAGTCGAAGAATTTGAACGGCCATACCATCGCCTTGGGTGGTGAGTTTGACTCTTCGCGCGTCGTTTTCCGAACGACAGAGGATATCGAGCAAGGTCGCCAGCGATTGGCCCTGATTCCCTTCAAGCAGGCATCGGAGCAGCGTGTTTTAGTTATCACCATGCCCACGAGTCACGATGATATGGCTCTCGGGACAATCAGGCGTTTGATCTTGTGGGTTCTGCCGCTCAGCCTGCTCTTGACCGCCGGAATTTCAGTATGGTACGTCGGACGAAGCCTTCAGCCTGTTACCAAGCTTATCGAGCAGGCTCGCCGCATGATGGAAGGAATCCAAGGCTCGAGCCCGGCTCAACCCGAATTGGAGTCGGATCGTCAAAGACTGCTGTCGGTTCCCGGTGCGCATGATGAGCTTAGCAGTCTCGCATCCGCGTTCAATTTGCTTTTCACTCGGCTCAGCGTTGCGCTGCGCCAGGATCGTCAATTTGTGTCGGACGCCGCGCACGAACTGCGTACGCCCCTGCACGTGTTGCGAGGTGAGACGGAGCTTGTGCTTTCGCAGCCAAGATGTACGGAGGAATACGTCAAGACCTTGCACGTCGTGAACGAAGAAGTGTTGAGCCTGACGCGTATCGTCGAGGCGCTCTTTACCTTGTCGATGGCTGACGCAGGCCAGCTTCGTATCAATTGTGAACCGTTGTATCTGAACGAAGTGATCGAGCAGGCTTGCGCGCGTATCGCGCCGCTCGCACAATCCAAGCGTATTCGTATTGAGCGCGACCTGAGTGAAGACATTGCATACTTTGGGGATGAAGCCCTGCTGCAGGAGCTCTCGATTATATTTCTCGATAACGCTATCAAATATTCTCCCCCGGATACACTGGTTCAGGTCAACCTCGAAAAGGCGGCTGGGCAGGTGCGCATCAAGTTTCGTGACCAGGGTTACGGAATTCCCAACGAACATCTACCCCACATTTTCGAGCGGTTCTATCGCGCGCGGGTTCCCGAAAGTTCAGAAACTCGCAGCGGCGGCTTAGGACTGGCTATCGCTCAGGCCATCGTCCATGCGCAAGGCGGTTCCATTGAATGTGAGAGCACGCCTTCCAGCCATACCACTTTCACGGTGATCCTCAGCGACGTCGCGCCATGGGATTCGACGGCCGTCGTGAGTTCTTCGTTAGCAGGCTCGTGTTATCGGGAAGCGCACCTGGAATCAGGCATTGCGGTGGGTTCATAATTATGGGTTGAACGCCCTTGCCGTCTTATTCCGTCGGGTATTCTTAAACTCCTGTCGGCTGAGTTTGGGATGTCGGGGAACCCAAGAATCATTTCGCCTGTCCCTTCGCTGTTTCTCAATGCCCTGCTCCAATTCACGTAGGTTCAATTCATTCCGTTCGATACTTCACCAGCGCCAGAAAACGATAAACCAGATGCACAAACTTTCCGTAAGGCGCAGTGATGAAAAGTGCCGCTACCAACCCGAGATGCATCACCAGGATGCTGCCCATTGCCGACGTGGCGCGAAAGACGAGTGTCGACAGACCGGAAAGCGATGTCAGGCAGAGCATCACCAGAAACATGTAGTCCATGCCCGGTGCAAGCGTTCCTGCCGGGACATTGTCGCTTTTCCATTTGAACCATATCAAACCGAGTGATCCGATGATCATCGCCACGCCTCCCGCCGTACCGAATACCACGGGGGCACTCGTCAGACGAAAGGGCGGCAGCCAATGGAAAACGTCCTGATAGACGGCGGCCAAAGATGTCGAAACCAAGGCCGAGAGAAATCCCCACGCTGTCAACGAGTGATAAATTCGACGAACGGAGGACGGCCGCTCTTTTGGATAGTAACAGCCGGGCCCGCCGCCTTTCAGATAGCTAAGGCTCAGAGCGTCCGCCATGGCCCCGGCGATCGACTTTAGACTGGTGAGTTCCGGAACGTTGTTGTTCGCTTCCGACCAGAATCGTATGCCACCGATGATCCACACGCAGATACCGTAGAAGAACAGGACCATTCCGCCCATTACCATCGCCGCGTAAGGGATCACCTGATAAAACGCTCCCGATCCAAGGTGGCGAGTGAACATTCGATCTTTGCTGGCGACAGTTGACGACAGCAGAACCACGACCGCCCACGCGATGAACGCCAACGCGGCTTCCATACACCTGCTTTTCAATGTCCGGGCGAGAAAGTTTGGCCACGACCACCGCCGGTAGCTTTCGATCCGCGCCTCAGCCAGAATCTTCGGAATATTGATCGCGAATTCATGGGGCGGCGCGTACATGCAGGCGTAAAAGCAGGCCCGACAGTCATGGCAAAGGTTAGCCAGATATTGCACATCGCCACGCGCGAAGTCCCGCCGCGTTTCAATGGCGCGAAAAACCGGACAGTATCCTTCACAGTAGCGGCAGGAATTGCAGATCGTCAGCTGACGATTCGCTTCCTGAAACAGTTCAAGATCGGGCATAGCTCGCGGCTTCTTCTCCTGCTGATTTTCCGGAAACCGAGCCGATCGTTAACCCAAATCCGGCGAGGTAGCCTTTCGTAAGAATGTTTCCAGAAATGATTTCTCCGGCGGCGAACACGTTTGTGAACGGCCTTCCGCTCTGCTCCACAACTCTCGACCGGGCGTCTATTGTGACTCCCATGTACGTGAAGGTGATTCCCGGCCGCAACGGAAGCCCATAGAAAGGCGGACTGTCAATCGGAACCGCCCAATTCGTCTTGGGCGGCCGCAGCCCGCGGGACGACAAACCGTCCAAGCATTCCATTCGTAGGTTCGTGTTTCCGGCGGTCGCGCGGTTGAAATCCTCCACCGTCTGCGAAAGGACGGTTGCATCCACCGGGAGCATTTTGGCAAGGCTTTCGACCGTGTCCGCGCAGAAGGGCTTATACATCGGCGGCAGAAAGCTGCGAATGGTTTTGGAATCCACAATGCAGTAGGCAATCTGGCCCGGTTGATCCGCGATGAGGCGGCCCCAGGACGCGTAGCGCTTGGGCCAGATATTTTCTCCTTCATCGTGGAACCGGCATCCTTGCTGATTGACTACGATACCGAAAGGAATCGCATCGAGACGCGTGACGATTCCTCCATCGAACTTCGGCGCTCGCGCGTCAACGGCGACTGCGTGAAATCCCTTGGGGTCGCCGATCGGTTTCGCGCCCTTTTCCAGAAGCTTGGCGAGCAGCGCGCCGTCGTTGTACGGTGTGCCGCGCACGATGAAGTTGTCAGCAGCTTCGCCCCACAGCGTCTTCAGCCACCCTAGGTTCGCTTCGAAGCCGCCGGTTGCAATAACTACCGCACGCGCTCCAATTTTTGTTCTCGCCGCTGCCGCATTGATCACTGCGGCCTGAAAGTTCCCGCTTTCGATCTCCAGGTCTTCCACAAATGCCTGGTAACGCACACCAACACCCATGGCAATCGCTCTCTGATAATAAGCGTTGGCGAGAGCCTTCCCGCCGCCCAGGAACCACCGATTCGTTCGCCCAAGGTTGAGCGTACCTGCCAATGGTTCCTGCCAACTGACGCCATGCGCACTCATCCATTGCGGAAGTTCCCGAGATTCGCGGATCGTTCGCTTGGCCAGCTCCATGTTAGGCGGGCTGCCAGTGACCTGGATGAGGTCCTCGAGGAACTCTTCTTCGGAATAGACTCCCGAGGACCGTGAGCCATGAGCCGCGCGCACGCAGCGAATGTTGCGGGTGTGCCGGGTATTTCCCGCTCGCATGTGCTCAGGCGCTCTTTCCAGCAGCAGTACGCTCGCGCCGCGCTGCCGGGCAGCCATCGCCGCGCACAACGCTGCATTTCCGCCTCCGATCACAAGGACGTCAAATGCGGGCTCTGCTGCGCGGGAAAAGTGTTGCGCTACATCCATACGGTTTGAGCGCACATCAATCTCTCGAGGCTCGGGCGGAACACGGGCGCGACTAGACCGTCCCGGTTAAGGATTGGTTCCGAGAATCCGACCTGACGATAGTGATTCCGCGCTAGATGGTAGCAAGCCCGTTCCACGGTGAACTTAACCCAGAATGAATTCTTATTAAGGTTCTCTCAGGGATTCGCGAATTCTCGAATCCCGCATCGAACCGGCAGCCAACGCCATTCTCGCGCCACACGTTCCTGAAAAGCAGAACCGCAAAGTCTTAACGCAAATTAATATTGATTTCACTTCGACAGACAAGGTCGGTGCTAGTATCCACGGCAATGGCAACCTTCGTGTGCTGTTCCGATTACGAACGTCCTCACCGATTGACCAAGAAGGTGCTCGGAATATGCGGAGTGCTTGCGATAGTCCTTTCGCTGGCAATGCTGGCGCTCGCGCAAAGCGCTTCGAAGCCTTTACGATATCAACCCCTCGTTTTGACCGGGACGATTCCTCTGCCGAATGTTCACGGGCGGATCGATCACTTCGCTTTCGACACCGCGGAGCCGGGACGTCTTTTTCTGGCGGCTCTTGGCAACGACTCGCTCGAAGTAATCAACCTTACGGGCAGCGCCCGGCTGCGCTCGCTGAGAGGACTGGGGCATCCGCAAGGCGTAGTCTTCGCTCCAGGACTGAACAAGATCTTCGTGGCCAGCCGCGACCACCAGAAACTCTACGTCTACGATGGCGCCACCTACAGCTTGATCACGGCCATCGATTACCAGGGCGATGTTGACAACTTGCGCTACGACGCGGCCGCCAAACGAGTGTACGTTGATTATGGCGATGGAGAAAAGGCGGCCATCGGAATGGTGGACGCGACAACGAATCAACGCCTCGCAGACGAATACAAAACCGGCTCGCACGCGGAGTCGTTCCAGCTCGCGGAGACGGGTCCTGAGATGTATGTGAACTTGCCACAGCAGAGCCAGATCGCTGTCATCAACCGCGTTACACATGCCATCTCTCGATGGCCCGTTACCTGGAAGGAAAATTTCCCCATGGCGCTCGATGAAGCCGATCGCCGCGTGTTTGTCGGATTCCGCATCCCGCCGCGGTTTGCGGTGTTTGACATGAGCTCGGGAAAAATGGTCGCTGCCTTGCCTTGCGTGGCAGATACCGACGATCTTTATTACGACTCAGAGCTTAAGCGTATTTACGTGCCGGGCGGCCAGGGATTTATAAGTGTTTTTCAAATGAAAGATCCTGACCACTATGAGCTCATCGCCAACGTTCCGTCGGGTCTTGGCGGACGCACTGCGGGTTATCCCAGACAGCCGGGAAAGAAAGGCGGACCACCCCGTCTGTTCGTAGCGATCCCCGATCGCACGGGGCATGGCGCAGAAATTCTCAATTACGTTCCCGTTCCAGCGGAATGAGAGTTCCGTCAACCGAACGGGTTGGCTCCTGGGCTTAACACTCGATCCAGCGACTAGCAGCTTGTTGAATAATTCAGTTTTTCCAGCTTTTCGTTCTGAAGTTTTGAGTTATCGCTGATTTGTGGAGGAGTGCTCTTGGTTTTTCGATCTACTCAGCCGATCCGAATCGAGACTTCCTTCATGCTCTGGCCATCAGGTTTCGCAATCGGCTCAAGTTGTAGGCGGCTCCGGTGAAAGTAAACAGCCACCCTACCTTCTCGATTCCT